>Ga0214164_1000098_pt1 | contig 56112 bp, 54 predicted proteins | sample TroBogepilimnion_13_FD_153003 | JGI IMG/M metagenome (GOLD analysis project Ga0214164, IMG submission 153003) | Freshwater microbial communities from Trout Bog Lake, WI - Practice 03JUN2009 epilimnion v4 | ecosystem: Environmental > Aquatic > Freshwater > Lake > Epilimnion/Euphotic zone ... | reverse complement strand
GGATTGCGGTTACCGACGCGGGGTGGAGCAGCTCGGTAGCTCGCTGGGCTCATAACCCAGAGGTCATAGGTTCAAATCCTGTCCCCGCTACTAGATTGAAATAGCCGTAGGCCACGATGAAGTGGCTTCGGTTTTGCTAAAAGATGGGCCGATAACAAGTGATGAATTTGCAGACCGTTTATGACGCATCTGCAGATCGCTTAATTGAACTCGCGGCAAAAAATACCTTCATCGCAATTACTGCCAGATTCGCAACAGACCAAGATGCAAATATTGTCCTAACCGGTGGTCGTACTGGTGCCAAGATCGCAGCTGCGCTAGCTACTGAGATAAGTGATGCGGCAACAAATTTCCCAGAACAATTTATCAAGCGACGGATTCACATCTGGTTTAGCGATGAACGCTTTGTTTCCGCAAATAATCCGGATCGAACTGATTTAGCGATCCTTCCAGAATTAGAGAAATGCAAAGATCAATTGGTTATCCATCGTGTGGCTAGTGCAAGCGATGATTCAAATCCAGAAAAAATAAAGCCAGAATTAATTGCTGCGGCCCAAAGTTATGACCAAGAATTAGCAAAGTCATTGATTGGCAGCGGCTTTGATTCAGTGATCTTGAGTCTGGGTGAAGATGGCCACGTAGCATCATCATTTCCGGGCCAAGATGAAGTCTTAAATTCAAAAGGATTTGCCGCGCCAGTTAGCGCTTCGCCAAAGCCACCACCAAATCGAGTGACCTTAACTTTGCATGCGCTCTCAAATTCAGCACAGATCTTTGTATTTGGCGTCGGTGCTGGAAAATTGGAACCAGTTAAAGCGGTCCAAGCAGAAGATGCGCGGGCGGTTGTTACAAAATTAAGGCAGAATTCCACCCGAGGCCACATGTTCTTATTGACCGATCAGAAAGATAAATAATGAGCAATCAATCGCAGCCACTGCAATTCACAATGATCGGCCTTGGCCGGATGGGTGCAAATATCGCCCGTCGTATCAAGTCAAAGATCGATGCGCCAATGAACATCTCGGTATTCGATGTTAGCGCAGATGCCGTTAAGACCATGGCTACTGAAGGTTTCACCGGACTCTCATCACTCTCTGATTTGGCAAAGCAGAACAATGATGCAAACCCACAGGTTGTTTGGGTAATGGTTCCAGCCGAAGTCACTGCAAAAACAATTCGAGATGTTGCCGAGCATTTAACACCTGGTTCAACAATTATTGATGGTGGAAATACTTTCTATCGCGATGACATTGCAAATGCCGATTGGTTAAAGACCAAGGGAATTAATTTTGTAGATGTCGGAACATCAGGCGGCGTCTATGGTCTTGATCGTGGTTATAGCCTGATGATTGGTGGCGAGAAGAACGTAGTTGATCGCTTAACTCCAATCTTTCGCGCACTTGCTCCCGGAGTAAATGCTGCAGAGCGAACACCTGGTAATACCGGTGCGATTACAACTGCCGAAGAAGGATTCTTGCATTGCGGACCTGTTGGCTCTGGTCACTTCGTAAAGATGGTTCACAATGGAATTGAGTACGGTGCAATGGCCGCCTACGCCGAAGGCTTAAACCTTTTGGATGCCGTTCGAAATGGCGTAAAGCACCCAACATCTGTCGGTGGCCATGATGAAACTAAATACGATCTTGATCTTGCAGAAGTTACTGAAGTTTGGCGACGTGGTTCAGTCGTTGCATCTTGGCTCCTTGATTTAACTGCTGAGGCGTATAACGAAGATCCAAAGCTTGCTAGCTACACCGGTGCGGTTGCGGATTCTGGCGAAGGTCGTTGGACCGTTGCGACGGCAATTGATGCGGGTACTCCGGCAAATGTTTTAGCTGCTTCGCTATTTAGCCGCTTTGCCTCTCGCGGAAATGATATTTATGCAAACAAAGTTCTATCAGCAATGCGCAAGAAATTCGGCGGACACCGTGAGGCAAATACCAAATGACAACTAAACCACTTAAAGGTAAGACTCCGACCCCTTGTGACGCGCTTGTTCTATTTGGTGCAACAGGTGACTTGGCCAAGAAGAAGCTCTTCCCGGCTTTGTACAACATGTCACTTCACAATGCGTTGAATGCCGATGTTATTGGTGTTGCTTCTACTCGTTGGGATAACGACCAATTTCGTTCAAATGCTTTTGAGGCAATTCGCGAGCGAGTTCCTAATGTTGATGAAAAGGTTATTGCAGATTTAAATACCAAGCTATCGCTGGTTGTCGGAAATTACGAAGACCCACAGGTTTACAAGGATCTAGCGGCAAAACTTGAAGGCAAGAAGAAGCCCGTCATTTATTTGGCAATCCCACCAGCGCTTTTTGAACAAGTGACTCAAGGGTTGGCCTCTGTTGGTATTACAAATACGGCGCGCTTGGTTGTTGAAAAGCCATTTGGTCGCGATTTGGCCTCAGCCCAGAAGCTGCAAGATTCGATCGAAGCTGTTCTTCCAGAAGTTCGCATCTACCGTATCGATCACTACCTCGGCAAAGAATCGGTTGAAGATATTTTGATCTTCCGTTTTGCCAACTCGATTTGGGAACCACTTTGGAATCACCGATATATAAATAGTGTTCAAATAACTATGGCCGAAGATTTTGGAATTGAAGGCCGTGGTGCTTTCTACGATGGCGTTGGTGCTTTCCGAGATGTTCTGCAAAATCACTTGCTACAAGTACTTGCTTTGATTGCCATGGAGCCACCTTCAGATCTAACTTCTGAAGTTATGGAAGACGAGAAGTTAAAGGTCTTTCGTGCCATCGATGCGCTAAAGCCAGAAGAAGTTGTTCGCGGTCAATATGTTGGTTACTTAGATGAAAAGGGTGTTGCTGAAAATTCAACGACCGAAACCTTTGCCGCCGCAGTTGTTCACGTTGATAGCTGGCGTTGGGCAGGAGTCCCGTTCTATTTGCGCACTGGAAAAAATCTAAAGGAAACTATTCTTGAAGTAATTATTGAATTCAAGCACCCACCAAGAATGCTATTTGCCGCAAGTCAAAGCCTTTCACCAAACGTTTTGCGCTTTAGATTAGGCAAGCAAGATGGCGTGGATATTGAACTTATGGCAAAGGCGCCTGGCGATAAATTGGCAACAATTCCAGTTCAATTAAATGTTGAATTCAGCGCTGCACTTGGTGAACGTCAAGAAGCCTATGAACGTTTGCTTCGCGCAGCTATGGCTGGCGATCACATGCGCTTCACGCGAATCGATTCAGTTCTCGAAACCTGGCGAATTCTTGAGGGAGTTATTAATAACGAGACCCCGGTTTATCCATACTTCAAGGGAACTTGGGGACCGGAAAAGGTTGATGAGTTAATTCCACAAGGTTGGATCGAACTCTAAGTTATTGATTTACCTTAGTTAGTCCTTGATGACTTCTTGAAGTTTATGGCTAATTTCAAAGACGCCATAAGCCAGGCCATCGATTCCTAGAATGTAGATACTCTTTCCATTTGCATGGCCGCTTTCAACAATTTCACTAATTGAATCTGGGAATTTAGCCGTTGCTCGAACCATTGCAAGAGTTGGGCCAAGGAGTGCATTTCTAACTACGCCGTTAACAATTACCTTCGCCGCAATGCCATTGATTGGGGATTGATTCCACTGGGTATAGGCGATGGGAACTACGCCAGCGCTCTCTAAATCTTTAGCAATTGCGAGCATTGCCTTGTGTTGATCGGATGGGTTTTCGAAAACCTTCGTTAAATGCTCTCGAAGCCCAACAATAAGCGTCAGCGTCAAGGAATTTAATTGAGCCTCTTGAATCTCAGACTCATCGCCGACCTTGTATGGAGCCGTAACTAATAACTTTCGATCAACCGTAAATACTTCCTCAAACTCAGGAATAACCGGAACGACGTCCTTCTTGCCACCTTTGCGAACTTTTTTTACGAGTAAAACTATTAAGAGAATTAAAAGTAAGAGCACGCCAGATGCCGCACCGATATAAATGGGCTTATGCAAATAAGAATTGAGTGATTCGGGTAGCTTTAAATGCAATTATTTTCCAAACACTTCATTTAGGAATGCGTCATGGAGAAGGCCATTACTTGAAACAGCGCTACCGCCGTGAACTCCGGCTTTGCCTGATGTATTAGTGAATCTTCCACCTGCTTCGCGGACAATAATTTCCAAGGCCGCCATATCCCAAAGCGCTAATTGTGGTTCAACCGAGATATCAACCGCACCTTCGGCAACCAACATGTGGGACCAAAAATCTCCTATCCCGCGGGTACGCCAGATTTTTTCTTGTAGGCCGATAAATTTTTCCTTCGAATTTCCCCAACCAATCAAATCTGAATAAGAGATTGAAGCATCAGCCAATTTTGAAACTTTTGAAACGGAAATTTTCTTGGTAACGCTTCCACTCTTAAGATCGTGGGTTACATATGCACCGCAACCGGTAGTCGCATGCCACCTACGTGAAAGCGCTGGTGCACTAACGACTCCGACAATTACTTCACCTTTCGAATCGCAAAGTCCAATCAAGGTTGCCCAAGTGGGAACTCCGCGGAGAAAATTCTTGGTGCCATCAATTGGGTCGATAACCCAATAACGCTTTCCATCAGGAAGATTCTCGAGATCTAAGGAATCTGGTCGGCCAAATTCTTCGCCAACAATTAGATCGGCGCTTCTTGCGCTAGCTAATTCATTACGGATCGCATTTTCAACGGCCTTATCGGCATCGGTAACTGGCGAGAGATCTGGTTTGGTTTCAACTACCAAATCATTTGCTTGGTAGCGCTTTAATGAAATTGCATCTGCAAGGTCGGCTAACTTCAGAGCAAGTTCTAAATCTTGCGCAAGTGTGAAGGTATTTTCTTGGTCGGCCACTCCGGAATTCTAGTTTATTTGGAGTTGGTCGCGCGGTTAGAACTTCGTATGGCTTCGCGCAATAAACCACGGAGATTTTCTAGTCGGGATTTGCTCTTGGCATCTAGTTCCCATGAATTAAGGGCGCAATTCTCTTCATTATGCGAACAATTCTTTGGGCAATGTTCGATCGCTTCGGTGAATTCACCAAATGCGGCAATTACTCGGTTGCTATCAACATGTGCCACACCAAATGAGCGAACGCCCGGGGTATCGATAATCCAGCCTGTTTCATTCTCGCCTGGGACCGGATTAAGTTTTAGAGCCAAGGCAGATGATGAAGTGTGGCGGCCGCGGCCGGTAACTTCATTAACAATTCCAGTTGCGCGATCAGCGGTATCGACCAGAGCATTTACCAAAGTTGATTTTCCAACTCCAGAGTGGCCAAGCAAAACGGTTCGCTTATTTGAAAGCGCAAGGCGAATATCAGCAAGGTCGGCGCCTTTCTGGGTTCGATAAATTTCTAAATCTAATTCAACATAGTTAGCTAGGAATTCCGTTGGATCAGCCAAATCGCATTTAGTGATGATCAGAATTGGTTTAATGCCTTGATCAAAGGCAACAACAAGTGCGCGATCAATAAAGCCATGACGCGGTTCTGGATTTGCCGCCGCTAAGACAATTCCCATTTGATCGACATTGGAGACGATCATTCTTTCTAGATCTGCAGCATCATCGACAGTTCTAGTTAAAGCATTTTTTCGAGGTGCGACGGTAACAATTCTGGCAAGAGATCCTTCGCTGCCGGTTAAATCTCCAACAACTCCAACGGTATCGCCAACTACAACCGATTTTTTCCCGAGTTCGCGGGCTTTCATAGCGGTGACTAACTTGGTTGGATCCTCATTAATTAGAACGGTAGTGCGACCGCGATCAACGGCAATAACAAGTGCCTGTTCGGCATTTGTGTAATCAGGACGATCTTTGGTGCGGGGGCGACTTGATCTTGCTGGGCGAGAACGAACATCGCTCTCGTCATACTCGCGCTTACTTACCAAGGGATTGTTTCCCCATCATTAGTTTTGACCAAGCATCGCATGCCAAGCTCCGGGGAAATCCGGAAGTGTTTTCTGGGTTGTTGCAATGTTTTCAACTGAAATTCCATTTACCGAAAGGCCAATTATTGCGCCGGCAGTAGCTAGGCGATGATCTTCATAGGAATGGAAGATTCCGGAATGTAGCGGCGAAGGTGAGATATGAAGTGCGCTCTCTTCTTCATCAACATCGGCGCCAAGGGAATTTAATTCGGTTGCAAGAGCGGATAGGCGATCTGTTTCATGTAAACGCAAATGAGCAATACCGCGAAGTGATGAAGGCGTATTTGCCAGAGCTGCAACCGCAGCGATCGATGGTGTTAATTCGCCAACATCATGGAGATCAATATCGATGCCATTAATTGAGCCAGTTCCAGAAATCGCAAGATAATTGCCCTGGAATTCAACCTTGGCACCCATGTTGGTGAAGATCTTTCGAAGTTGATCACCAGGTTGGGTGGTCTGTTTTGGCCAATCAGTAATCCGAACGGTGCCGCCACAGATCATGGCCGCAGCCATAAAAGGAGCAGCATTTGAAAGGTCCGGTTCAATAACTAAATCAAGACCCGTTAGTTCGCCAGGTAAAACGCGCCATTGATGAATTCCGGATGTTGGATCACTCACTTCAACGGTGGCACCAAATTGGCGCAGCATTGCAACGGTCATTTCGATATGCGGCATTGATGGCAAGGAAGTTCCGATGTGCTTTACGGTAATTCCGTTTTCGGTCGCGGGACCTATTAAGAGAAGTGCCGAAATAAATTGACTTGATGCAGAGGCATCGATTTCAAGAACTCCGCCTTTAATTGCGCCATTTCCATTAATTGTTAACGGAAGTGAATAACGAGCACCATGATCGATCGTGATTCCAAGATCTTCGAGTGCGGAAATTACTGGCCCTAGTGGTCGTTCGTGGCTTCGCGGATCGCCATCGAAATGGATTAAACCGTTTGCAAGTGCGGCAACTGGTGGCAAGAAGCGCATAACGGTTCCGGCATTACCTACATCGATACTTGCCGGTCCAAAGAATTTGCCCGGATTAATTTCCAGATCGCCATTTGGCAATTGATTAATCCCGCAACCAATTGCTTTTAAGCCCGCGATCATCAGCGCAGAGTCGCGAGAATGAAGTGGCTTTCGAAGCAAAGATGGGGTTTTAGCTAGCGCAGCAAGAATAAGCGCGCGATTGGTAACCGATTTAGATCCGGGGATAGTGACCGTGGCATTTACTGGCGCATCACGAAAAGGCGCCGGCCACAGATCTTCGGTATTACTCACAGGCCTAGCCTACCTGCAGTGGAGTAGTTAACGGATATCGTTTGAACTATGTGCGGCCGGTATGCCTTATCCAAACTTCCAAGTGAATTAATTGAGGAGTTTGAAATAACTGCTGGCCATGTTGGGTCGGTTCTGCCGGCCGATTGGAATATCGCGCCAACTCGCGAGATCTACATAATTCGCGACAATCAAGAGTTCAAGCGCGAATTAGTAAATGTCTCATGGGGATTAATTGCGCCATGGAGTAAAGATCAAGTTGAAGCGGTTCGCTCGCAATCCCAAGCGATAAATGCGCGAACCGAAACGGTTCATGAAAAGCCAACATTCAGATCTGCTTTTAGATCAAGGCGATGTTTAATTCCGGCAACAGGTTATTACGAATGGGCAACCGAACTTGGGAAATATGAAACGAAGCAACCGTTCTATATTCATTCGCAAGATTCGAAATCTACTCTAGCTTTCGCTGGGATTTATGATCGTTGGGTAAATGCAAATGGTGAAATATTTGAAAGCGCGGCAATCATCACAAGAGAAGCTGTTGATTTCTTAGCGACAATTCACCATCGAATGCCAACATTCTTGCCAAGAGATCGATGGGACTCTTGGCTTGATCCCCGGATTAAAGAGGTTGGTGATATCCGAAAAATTATGGAGGTTGATCAGCCGGCGAGTGGCTTGGCGGCGCATCCGGTCTCAAATTCGGTTAATGCCACCCGAAATAACGGCCCCGATCTAATCACGCCGATCGAACTAGGGGATTCCCAGACGCTTTTCTAAGCCGGCGGAATAAAGCCAGCGCTCAGCAGGTTCTATGAATATGACTGTAACCTTATGGCCGATGGCATCGGAAATAGAGGTTAAGACTCCTGCGGGTTTACTCGCCAAGGAGAGCGCTGTCGATCGCGCAAACCGATTCACAAATGATGCAATGCAATATACAAATCAACTTTATGCAGCTGCACTTCGATACACCAAGAATGCACATGATGCCCAAGATTTGGTTCAAGATACTTATGCAAAGGCATTTACTTCATTCCATCAATTCGAACCTGGCACTAATTTAAAGGCTTGGCTCTATCGCATTCTTACAACAACATTTATTAACAACTATCGCAAAGATCAACGTCGTCCACAAATCTCTGATGGTGAATTAGAAGATTGGCAACTAGCGGAATCGGCAAGCCACACAAGTGATCAAGGTAAATCAGCCGAAGATGAAGTTTTAGAAAATATGCCAGATGGCGATGTTAAGAATGCACTTGAAGAGATTCCAGAAGAGTTTCGCTTGGCCGTTTATTACGCCGATGTCGAGGGCTATTCATATAAAGAGATTGCAGAAATTTTAGGAATTCCATCGGGAACAGTGATGTCTAGACTTCACCGTGGACGTAAGTTATTGCGCGAATTACTTGTGGCCTATGCCAAAGATCGCGGCTATGCAAAAGGTTTTGGTGAATCATGAGTTGCGGCCAACACCACGAAACATCCTGCCAGGATGTTCTAAACGCGATGATCTTCTTCATTGACCGAGAGATCACTGATTCAAACCAACTTATGGCTTTGGAAGTTCACTTCCAACAATGCCCACCTTGCTTGCAAGAGATGGAGCACGAGCGCAAAGTTATTAATCAGATGAAGAAGCTACTCGCTGATTCTTGTAACGAGTCCGCGCCCGAAGAACTGCATGCCCGGATCGCAGCTCAGACCGCGCTTCTTGCCGCGCAGATGTCGGCCCCAACCCAATTTGTAACCGAATATCGCCAGAGCCAAACCACGGTAATAACCGATGAAAATGGCAGTGTCGTTATCGAAGAAACACATATTCAAATTCAAAGTACTAACGAGTTTGGCGAGTTTGGTAAAGATTTCCCGCTAAGTTAAGCGGCATGAATAGCGAGAACGTACGTGGCGCCATCGGTATGGCATCCCTTACGGTGCGCCCAAGTGATACTTCGGTTGCGCAAGCGCTCAATGATTTAACAATTCTCGCAACGCCTACTTTGATCAACATACTGGAAGGCGCATGTAGCGCTGCACTTGCCGAACACTTTGAATCTGGTGAAACTTCGATAACTACTGAAATTAACGTCACAACAAATTCTGCCGTTGGAGTTGGGGCGGAGATTCGCGCCAATGCAACTTGTGTGGAAGTTGAAGGTGGCGTCTTTAAATTTAACGTTGAAGTACACCACGGAAGCAAACTTGTGGCATCTGGATCAATTCACCGCAAACTCGTTGACCGCGTCTCCTTCTCGGCTCGTGTTGCGGCCGAGTCCATTACATCTTCATCGGCTGCTGATCAATAAGAGGTAATAAAAAAAGCGCCGAATAATCTTCGACGCTAAACACGGAATGGACCCCTCGAGATAAAGCCTCGGGTCTCCATTCAAGTGTTTTGCTACCGAAGAATTATTCAGCGCTTTAACAGCCGAAACGGTTCAAACAGTTAGAACTAATTACTTTTTGGTGGCCCAGAAGATTTCTGCGATCTCATCGATCTTGGCAAGAAGCTTGTCAGCAACTGCAACATCGTTTGATCCCTTAGTTCCGCCAGCGCCAGCAAGCTTTGTTGCTTCGTTGAATAGAACGTGAAGTTGTGGGTAGGTTTCAAAGTGGGGAGCCTTGAAGTAATCGGTCCATAGAACCCATAGGTGATGCTTTACTAATTCTGAACGCTCTTCCTTGACTGCAACAGCGCGAGCCTTGAAGTCAGCATCGCTTGATGCGGCGTACTTCTCCATAGCTGCCTTAACTGATTGCGCTTCGATCTTTGCTTGTGCTGGATCGTAGATACCGCATGGCAGATCGCAGTGTGCGTGAGCAACTGTCTTTGGTGCGAAAAGATTCTTGAACATTTAGTTCCCTCTCTGTGCTTAGGGTGCAAGACTACCTTTCTGATGAAGATGTTGCGATTTCAATTTCTGCGCTTGCAGGCGGTTGTTGTCCATGGGACTTCGATGTGGCCAGCCTTTGCCCATGGCGATTGGTTGCTATTTCGCACCTTGCGTTGGACGTTAAACCCAACTCATGCAGCGCTTCACGATCTTGTTGGCAAAGTTGTTCTGGTTCGCAGAAGCGCTCCCGAAGGTTCACCACTTGAAGATGACTTTCTACAGATAAAGCGCGTTATTCACGTTAATGAATCGGGCATCTGGGTCGAGGGCGATAACAAAGCTCAATCAACTGATTCCAGAACTTGGGGCTATCTATCTCCCAAAGAAATCATCGGCATCTACATTCTTAGGTATCGACGAGGTCGCTAGTAAAAAGATATAAAGAAAAAAGCCCTGCATAAAACATCGGACGCAGAGAATCGAAAAACCACACCCGAGGAAAAGCTTCGGTGTGTTTTTTAAGATTCTTGCTACCCGAAGTTTTACTACGGTCTTCCGAAGTTCTTGAAGATATTTACAAAAGTTAGCGGGTGAAGGCTTCGGTGATTAGCGCGTGTTGTTCTTCTTCGTGCAGATGGTGTGAACCAGTTGCTGGGGAAGCGGTTGCGCGACGTGAAACGCGACGCAAAGTGCGACCTTCCAGAATCTCTGCAGTTGTAAGTGCAACGTGTGGCCAAGGACCTTGGTTTGCTGGCTCATCTTGAACCCATAGAAGATTTGCATTTGGATGCTTTGCAGCAATCGCAGCAAATTCTTGTGATGGGAATGGATACAACTGTTCAACGCGAACAATTGCGGTTGAAGTTTCGCCAAGCTTTGTGCGCTCTGCAATTAAGTCGTAGTAGACCTTGCCGGAGCAATAGATAACACGAGTTGCATTGGTGGCAGTTGGGTCATCAATGATTGGTCGGAAGGTTCCAGTTGTGAAATCGTTTAGGCCAGATGCTGCAGCCTTTAGACGCAACATTGACTTAGGTTCGAAGACGATCAATGGACGACGAGCCGGATTCTTCATGTGCCAACGAAGCAAGTGGAAGTAAGAGGCTGGTGTTGAAGGTTGGGCAACAGTCATATTCAACTCAGCGCAGAGTGCTAAGTAGCGTTCGATGCGGGCGGATGAGTGATCTGGGCCTTGTCCTTCATATCCATGTGGAAGAAGAAGTACTACCGATGAACGCTCGCCCCACTTTTGAAGTGATGATGAAATGAATTCATCAACGATTGTTTGCGCGCCATTAGCGAAGTCACCGAATTGTGCTTCCCAAAGAACAAGTGCGTTTTCCCGTTCGACCGAATAACCATATTCAAATCCCATTGCCACGTACTCAGAAAGCAATGAATCGAATACGAAGAATTGATTGTCATCGTTAATTAATTCGCGAAGCGGAGTCCAGTCGGTGCCGGTATTTTGATCGACGATAACTGCGTGACGATTCGAGAATGTTCCGCGGCGAACATCTTGTCCCGCCAAACGAATTGGGTGGCCCTCAAGTAGTAGGGATCCCATGGCAAACATTTCACCAGCAGCCCAGTCAACAGTTCCTTCACCCAGCATCTCAACGCGCTTTGCAAGTTGTGGTGCAAGCTTTGCGTGAGGAGCAAATCCTTCTGGCATTGCAGTCTGGGTTGCCGCAATCTTGCGAAGTGTTGCTTCATCAACTGAAGTGTTAACGGTTTCTGGAGCTGGAGCGGTTGGAACCATAATGTTCTTGTGTTCTGGTTCGATGTTGTGAACCGCGTTGTAAACGGCATCAAGTTGAGTTTGATAATCGCGCAATACTTCTTCGGCTTCTTCAACGGTGATATCACCGCGACCGATAAGTGCTTCGGTGTAAAGCTTGCGGGTTGAGCGCTTGGCATCAATCAACTTGTACATAAGTGGTTGGGTGAAGCTTGGTTCATCGCCTTCGTTATGTCCGCGACGACGGTAGCAAACCATGTCGATGACAACATCCTTCTTAAATGCTTGGCGATATTCATAAGCAATGCGTGCAACGCGAACAACGCTCTCTGGGTCATCACCATTTACATGGAAGACCGGTGCCTGAATCATCTTGGCAATATCGGTTGAATATGTTGATGAACGAGCAGCGTGAGGTGAAGTTGTGAAACCAACTTGGTTATTTACAACGATATGAATTGTTCCACCGGTGCGATAGCCCTTAAGTAGTGACAAGTTCAAAGTTTCAGATACAACGCCTTGACCAGCAAATGCGGCATCTCCGTGCATCAAGATTGGAAGGACCGAGAAGGCTTCCTTCACATTTAACTTATCTTGCTTTGCGCGAGTAATACCTTCTAATACTGGGTTTACAGCTTCCAAGTGAGATGGGTTAGCAGCCAAGTAAATCTTGGTGGTTGCACCAGATTCAGCAGTGAAAGTGCCTTGGGTTCCAAGGTGGTACTTAACATCGCCCGAACCTTGAACTTGGTTATCTGCGTAATGACCTTCAAACTCTTGGAAGATCTGGCCGTAAGACTTTCCAGCAATGTTTGCCAGAACATTTAGGCGACCACGATGTGGCATACCGATGCAAACTTCCTCAAGACCTTCTTCGGCGGCGGCAGAGAGAACGGCATCAAGAAGTGGAATTACAGATTCGCCGCCTTCAAGTGAGAAGCGCTTTTGGCCAACATATTTTGTTTGTAGGAATGATTCGAAAGCTTCAGCGCTATTTAACTTGCGAAGAATGCGTAGTTGTTCTTCGCGTGGCGTGCGAGGTGCGCCGACTTCAACATGCTCTTGAATCCATTTACGTTCTTCTGGATTTTGCATGTACATGTATTCAACGCCGATGGTGCGGCAATAAGAATCGCGCAGAATTCCAAGAATCTTGCGCAACTTCATTACTGGCTTGCCACCAAAACCACCGGTTGCAAATTCGCGATCTAAATCCCAAAGTGAAAGTCCGTGAGTAACAACATCCAAATCTGGGTGTGAACGTTGCTTATATTCCAACGGATCGATATCGGCCATCAAGTGACCGGTTGTGCGATAAGCACTAATTAATTGTTGAATGCGTGAGGTCTTGCCAACCTGGTCATCCTTTCCAAATTGCATATCTGCAACCCAGCGAATTGGAACGTAAGGGATGCGAAGCGCGGCAAAGATCTCGTCATAGAAATCATCTGCGCCAAGCAAAATTTCGTGCATGCGCTTTAAGAAGTCACCAGATTGCGCACCTTGAATAATGCGGTGATCGTAAGTAGAAGTAAGTGTGATTACCTTGCTAACAGCCAAGTTAGCCAAGGTCTCTTCTGAGGCACCCTGGAATTCGGCTGGATAATCAAGAGAGCCAACACCAAGAATCAATCCTTGACCTTGAACCAAACGTGGAACAGAGTGAACAGTTCCAAGCGTTCCTGGATTTGTTAGCGAAGCGGTGGTTCCGGCGAAATCTTCAACGGTTAGCGCGCCGTTACGAGCTTTGCGAACAGTGTCTTCGTATGACGCCCAGAATTGTGCGAAATCAAGATCTTCGCATCCCTTAATAGAAGGTACGAGTAATTGGCGGGAACCATCTGGCTTAGCCAAGTCGATTGCGATACCTAAATTAATATGTTCTGGCTTTCCAATTGCTGGTTTGCCTTCAATCTCGCCATAGAACGCATTCATCTCTGGCATCTGGCGCATCGCCTTGATCATGGCGTAACCAATTAGGTGAGTGAAAGAAACTTTGCCACCACGACCACGCTTTAGGTGGTTATTAATAACGGTGCGGTTATCGATTAAAAGTTTTGCCGGAACTGCGCGAACACTTGTCGCGGTTGGAACTGCAAGAGAAGCTTCCATGCTTTGTACTACGCGCGCACTTACGCCACGGATTGGCTCGAGTGATGAAGCACCTGGTGTCACAAGAGTTGGTATCGGCTTAACCACCGGATCCGCAGGAGTTGGATTTGGCGTGGCAGGTGTATTTGTCATGGGCTTTGGTGTCTCCGTTTGTACTTGCGGTGCGGGAGCAGAAACTTTTGTTGCGGTCTTTGGAATATCAAAAGAAGCTGGAAGATCTGATTGTGAAGATGCAGCCTTCGGAAGTGGAGGTGTTCCACCTTTAGGTGCATCCGAAAGAGTTGGAAGCGCGGCAGCATTTGCAGATGCAGGGGAGTAATCAGAAAAGAATTCCCACCATGCTTTATCTACTGAATTTGGATCAACGAGATAGCGTTCATACATCTCATCAACGAGCCACTCGTTTGGACCGAATGATCCACCGAAGTGATTCGCAGGTGTATTTGCTCCCGTAGCCGACACGCTTGTAAGTCTAATAGTCGTAAGAGTCCTGGGAAATTCCGATTACCGCCTGTTGAGTGTGAAACAGAGCGCATAACCCATGGCTCGGGTGGCGCTTACTCGGTATATCCGAAGAGACTGCAAATAAAGGTCGCCAATCCGAGGGCACCGACAATCAAACCGACCCCGATCAAGCCGCCGGTAATCATGAAATATGCAACGCCCATCGCAATTCCATTGGCCAGAACCGCAGGCGCCCGCCCATAGGACTTAGCTTCCTGAAATCCACGAGATGCAAAATAGAGTCCAATCGCACCCATGATGGCAAAAACAATTTCACCTACCAAAGCCGCGGGCGCGCTCACTGTCGCAATAAAAGACGAGACAATTAAATAGAGCGCAATTCCAATCAAGACCATAGCTTCAAATCGCAACAGCCACATCGCGGGAACTCGGGTCGGGGATTTCTTTTCAGATCTTGCCATGGATAAAGTCTAGTTTATTTTCGGTTTTAGATTTAGCCTGCCTTATGGCTTTGGAGATTGAATTTGCGAACAACGGCATCCTTGATTCACTAACAGGATCTCCGGCGCAATCAGTATTTTTAAAACAACTTCGCCAAGCTATTTCTCGCACCGATCGAAGCGGAGCGGCTCTTTCCATTTTAACTTTACGATTATCAAAAGATTTACGATTATCAAAAGATATTGCGCGAGTGAAATCAGATGAAATCAAAGACCGGTCACTTGACTTGATCGCTATTGCACAAATCTTGAAAAGTTCGATTCGCGGTGGAGATTTTTATACCAGGATGAGTCAATTTGGATTTTGGATCTGCCTCCATGGTGATTCTTCAGAGGCGGAGGCTGCTGTTAAACGCTTTCGTGATGGGTTGGATGGCCTGAAAAGTGCGGTTACCTTCGAAATATTCGAGCGTGATAAATCAGCCCCTCTGGCTAGCTGGATCGATGAAATAGACAAAAGTTACTTTTAGTTAAATTGTGGGACGGAGTGTCAATATTTATCAGGTGACTTTCCGGAGAAGTTGATAACCACCGCGGTCGAACTTATTGCCACAGTTCAATCCCGTCATGGATTTACCAGTATTCCAAACCTTTGGCCCACTTCAGGATTTTATGGATGATCCTGGGATTGAGGAGATTTGGATCAATTCGCCAACACGCATTTTTGTTGCAAGAAATGGCATAAGTGAATTAACAAATATTTCAATGTCATTTGAAGATGTATCTAACCTAGTTGAGCGATTGCTTATGTGGGGTGGTCGCCGTTTGGATTTATCACATCCATTTGTCGACGCCCGACTTCCAGATGGAAGTCGCTTGCACGTTGCGATCCCGGAAGTCACCGCAAAGCATTGGGCGGTAAATATTCGAAAACATTTAATTCGCGGGAAATCACTTTCAGATTTAGCTGCTTTAAATGTGATGAGCCAGGAGATTGCGACTTTTCTAAATGATTGCGTAAATGCAGGCTTAAATATTTTGGTTAGTGGCTCAACACAAGCAGGAAAGACCACCCTGCTTAATGCCTTAGTAAGTGCCCTGCCTTTGAAGAGTCGAGTGATAACGATTGAAGAAGTTTTTGAATTGCGCCCAAGAATTCCTGATTGCATTGCACTTCAGACTAGACCGGCAAATTTGCAAGGCGAAGGTGAGATTCCATTACGCAGATTGATCAAGGAAGCACTTCGAATGAGACCTTCACAACTAGTGGTTGGCGAAATTCGTGAAGCCGAGGCGCTTGATCTATTGATTGCATTGAACTCGGGCTTACCGGGAATGGCAACGATTCACGCAAATTCGGCACGTGATGCCATTGCCAAACTTCAGACTCTTCCGCTATTGGCAGGTGAAAATATCTCGCATCGCTTTATTGCACCAGTTGTTGCAGGGGCGATCGACTTGGTAGTCCATCTTTCAATTGCCACAGATGGTTTTCGAAGAGTCATGGAGATCGAGCATGTAACTGGTCGAATTGAGGCAGACCGGGTTGAAATCGAGCCAGTTTATAAATTCGTTGCTGGAAGCAAAGGCGAGAAGAGTGGCAAATATGAAGCGGGACTTTTGAATCCAAGACTTATTCTCGGAGGAGCCAAAAAATGAGAAATTTTGATCCTTTGCAATCAAATCTTTCAAAATTAGATCTTTCAAAATTAGATATTCTTAAACTTTCCTCAGATCGCAAGGTTAAGGGACTTGTCTTTGCTGCTTTTGGCTTTGTTACAGGGTTCGTTGCTGCAACGATTTCTACGAGCTCAGTCACAATTGGAATTGCATTCGGATTGATATGTAGCGTCCTTCCGACAGTGCTCTTGCGCATGAAAGATGAGAATTCACTTCGCGAGCTTGAGAGCTTGTGGCCAGAAATCTTGGATCACATAATCTCTGGAATATCTTCTGGCCTTTCACTTGCCGAAACGCTTGCCGACCTAAGAAATCGCGGACCAATTAAAACTCGCCCCATCTTCGCCTCAGTTCAACATTCGCTGATTAACGGAGGAACTTTTGAAAATGCACTGGAGCTATTAAAAGTTCAATTTGCAAATAGCACCTGTGATCAGGTCTGTGAAGTGCTGCGATTTGCAAAGAGTTCCGGTGGCAGAGATATGAATATGACCCTGAGGACTTTAAGTGATTACGTTAGAACAGATTTAGCTCTGCGAAATGAGATAAATGCAAAACATGGCTGGATAAAAAATTCTGCTGCACTTGCAGCAATCGCTCCGTGGATTTTGCTGTTAATACTTGCCTCACAACCAAATACCGTTTCGGCTTACTCAACAGGATCGGGAGTTGGCGTTTTGCTGTTGGGTGTTTTGCTCACCGTTGTTGCCTATCTTTGGATGGAGCGGGTGGGGAGAATTAGAAAAGTTCCCCGAATTTTTGCGTTGAAAAAAGCAGGCGCCTCTCAGATGGCTAAAACCACTTTTGGAAGAGGTAGCGATTTATGAATCAGATGAAAACGATTCTCATCTTTCTTTTCCTCTCGCCCCTACTTGTTCTTGGAATCTATCTTTTGGCTCGTGAGAATATGGATCCGCTACAACTCTTTCATGAAAATTTTCGGCAAGAACAGATTGGTAAAGGCAGAAAAAAGTCATCGCAAGCGGATGGCGAAGTTGATCTAAAACGGTTAAATCGAATCAGTATTTACTTTGGCATAGGACTCCTACTTCTTGTAATAGCCGGAAGCGGTCTTGGGACAATCATTCTTTTTCTTTGTGTTCTTTTCATTTATCGATATTGGGAGAAAACAAGTAGCGCCCGGAAAGTAAAAAATTCACAATTGATAGCCGAAAGCGAATTTCCACAATTAATAGAACTTTTTACGATTTTAGTTTCATCGGGCGAAAGTCCATCCCTTGCATTGGAATCAATCGTTTCCAGATCCACCGGTCAGCTAACTTTAGAATTTGAAAGAGTTTTGGAGCGGATGAGAAATGGTGAAAATCTAACTCAATCTCTTGAAAGGCTCTCACTTGCAACTTCTTCAACAATTCTGCGTCGCTTTGCGGACACTTTAGTTCTGGCTACTCAACGCGGTACTTCGCTTTCGGAAATTTTGCATAGCCATGTTAAGGAAGTGCGACAACAGGATCATGCGGCGATGCTCTCGGCGGCAGGTAAGGCGGAAGTCGCTTTAATGATTCCGGTAATTTTCCTAATCCTTCCAATATCGGTGATCTTTGCGCTTTGGCCTTCGTTTGTCTCACTTGGACAAGGGATTGGGTGACGAAGATGAAGAGTTAATCAGCGATAAGGAATAAATAAATTTGGATTGAAATACATTCGAGTCTCAAGTTATTCGGGTCTCAATCCATTTGGGTCTAAATGCATTTCAACAGGGCAAGTTCATTAACAGGGCTGGAGCTATCCAAGTTAAGGAAGCTTGGATTGTTCGAGAATTGGGCGTTCCAAATCGTAAATTTGAATCGAAAAGTTTCCCAAAATTATTTGCAGCAGAAAAACAATCCACGCCCGAAAAACAATCCACGCCCGAAAAACAAGAAAGGTTGATTTTGATGTTTAGAGGTATTCGTTTCCAGTCCGAAGTTGATGAATTACGAGGGGAAGAAAAAATGGCAGAAAGCGGTAACGAAGGTGCAGTCACAGATATTTCACTAAGAATTGCTCGCAAAATTGCTCGGGAAGAATTAAAAACTCGGGAAGAATCAAGAAAGTTAGCAATTGCCGAATCAATCAAAGCCCACCCAAGTAGTTTTGGACGCAACTCTAGAATTCCTAACGGTGCACTATTTGGTGATGGGCTGCTAAAAGCCACGGTCAAGGTTCAAAATTTTCTCGCGGAAGAACGTGGCGATGTGCCCGGATGGGTGCTCGTAGTTTTGATGACTACCGGGCTTGTTACAGGCATCTGGACCGTGGCAGAGCCGCGACTTTCTTCGATCCTGAAGAATTCGCTAGACAATATGAATTCAATTCGATGAAGAAAATTCTCAGATCCTGGCGCGAGAAAATTACGTGCGATACCGAAGCAATTAGAACTTGGCGCGAGAAAATTACATGCGAGACGGGAACCATTGAAAGTGCTTTAACGATGATTCCTCTACTACTTCTGTTTCTGACAGTTCTGCAAATTTCGGCATCGGTAATGGGCAGAACTTCTGCTCTTTCTGGAGTGCAGGATCAGATAACCAAGAGTTCACTTTATGGATCCGCAAATTCAGTTAAAAATGGTTCAAACTCTTTATCGCCAACAATGGCAACATCGACTTCGATCGATTCTCTTCCGCTTACGGGTGGAGGTTCATTGATTCTCGGAACTCGCAAAGCGCAAACTCCACGGTTGACCCCGCTTCTGTTAGGCCAAGATGCTTTTATTGCTACGGGCATAACTGTCGATGAAAGTAATTAGGCGCACTCGTGACTTTGATGAAAAGTGTTAGAAAATTTCGAATTAAGGATTTCCTAACATTTAAGAACCCTAAGTCCGTCAAAGGTCGCAGACGAGTCAGAAATTGCACGGGTACCATGAAGATTTTCCATTTGCTGGGTGATGAAAGTGGTTCAGCCATAATTGAATTTATAATTCTTGCCCTGCCTTTGTTCGTGCCGATGGCAATTTATTTAACTACTATCAATCAAAGTTCAAATATTCAGTACGAAGCTCGAATTTTTTCGAGAGAGGTAGCCCGCGTTTACGTAACTACAAATGATGAGGCAGACGTTGCCCCGCGAATTGCTGAACTAACACAAAGTTATGCCGAACGAATTTTCCTGCCAGCAAAAATAGATATCAATCCCGATGTAAACATCACCTGCTCAGAACAGCCTTGTCTGACTCCAGGAGCTCGAATAAAAGTTGATGTAACGCTTCGCTCAAACGGTGGCAAAACCAGTGCGCATTCGAGCGCAACGCAGATTGTTGATAGTTGGCGAAGTCAATGATCAAGAATTCAACAAAAGCATTGCCAACAAAAGCATTGCCAACAGTCAAGAAATATATAAGCAAAGAAAACCCATTTTTAGTTCTTATATCTGACGATGCTGGCTCAATTTCCATTCTAATTATGGGGTTGTTTATAATTCTGTTAACGCTCTCACTTGGGATAATTGACCTATCAGATGCATATTTAGCTAAGAGAGAATTGACTTCCATTGGTGAGAGTGCGGTTTCAATCGCTGCTCAATCTCTTGATCAAGCTCGCTATTACAACGAGGGCGTCTCCAACGCCGGTGCCTTAGTGCCTATAGATTGCACCCTGGCGACTTCTAAATTTCAAAGCGAAATTGCCCAAGCCGCGCTCCGCGAAAGTTCGGTTTCAGTAAATAGTTTTAGTTGCCAAGGCGATCAGATCTTGGCCGATATCTCTGCCAGCATTGCGCCTGCAGTTAGATTTCCGATTATCAATAATCTTGTAGGTAAATCCATTTCAATTCAGGCTTCAGTGGGTGCCGGTTCGGTAGTTAAATAATTCCCATTACCCTTAGGGCATGGCCGCACGCGAGTACTTGGAAGAAGTTAATGCGCTTCGCGTGACCCTTTCAGCAATTGAACAGGTTTTAAACCTTCCGAAGTTACGTGAAGACTTTGCCAAACTTGAAGAAGAGGCATCGGTTCCAAATCTTTGGGACGACCCAGAGAAAGCTCAAGTTATTACAAGCAAGCTTTCAAGAATTCAAGCCACTTTAAATAGAGCAACAACTATTCGACGTCGCCTTGAAGATATTCCACTGCTTCTGGAATTAGCAAATGAAGAGAAAGATCAAAGTGCACTTGCTGATGCTGGAACAGAGTTAGATGATGTAACGAAGTCAATTAAAGATTTAGAAGTACAAACCCTTCTTAATGGCCAATACGACGACCGCGATTGTTTAGTAACGGTTAGATCTGAAGCAGGTGGTGTCGAAGCTGCCGACTGGGCGCAAATGTTGATGAGAATGTATCTGCGGTATTGCGAACGCCATGAATATAAGGTCGATGTTCTTGAAACTTCATATGCCGAAGAAGCCGGAATTAAATCTACTACCTTCCGAGTAAGTGCGCCGTATGCCTACGGAACTCTCTCAGTGGAACAAGGTACTCATAGATTGGTTCGTATTTCACCCTTCGATTCACAATCTCGCCGCCACACATCATTTGCTGGAGTGGAAGTAGTTCCAGTGGTTGAACAAAGTGACCACATTGAGATTGATGAAAAGGAAATTCGAGTGGATGTGTATCGTTCATCTGGGCCAGGTGGCCAAGGTGTTAATACAACTGACTCGGCTGTTCGAATTACACACATCTCTACGGGCATAGTCGTTTCTTGTCAGAATGAACGTTCCCAAATTCAAAATAAAGCTACGGCGATGGCAGTCTTGCAATCGAAACTTCTGGAACGACGTCGCCAAGAAGAACGAGCAAGAATTGATGCGCTTAAAGGAGATAACTCTGGTTCATGGGGAAATCAAATGCGTTCCTATGTACTTGCGCCCTATCAAATGGTTAAAGATCTTCGTACTGATTTTGAAGTCGGTAATCCTGCAGCAGTATTGGATGGCGATCTTGATGGCTTCATTGAGGCCGGTATCAAATGGCGAAAGAGCAGTTCACAATAAAAAAACTTTTCGCGAAATACGCTCAGATAGGCTAAATCTCTCAGCAATACAGGCGCGTAATTCCTCTCGAATGTCGCATCGTCACCATAAACTTCCAGCCATAAGGAGGTAGCCATGATTCGGTTTGAAAATGTAACCAAGATTTACCCAAAGCAAGAACGCGCTGCCCTTGATTCAGTAGACCTGGAAATTACTAAAGGCGAGTTCGTCTTTCTAGTCGGTCTTTCCGGCTCTGGAAAATCAACCTTCCTTCGATTAGTTCTTCGCGAAGAACGACCAACTTCTGGAAACATCATTGTTGCCGGAAAAGATTTAAATACTCTTTCAGCTCATAAAGTCCCGGAACTTCGCCGGCAAGTAGGAACTGTTTTCCAAGATTTCCGTTTGCTTCCAAATAAAACGGTTTCCGAGAATGTTGCATTCACTCTCCACGTACTTGGCTATTCGCAAAAAGAGATCGATCGCGAAGTGCCAGAAGTTCTTGAATTAGTAGGACTTGAAGAAAAAGCTGATCGTCGTCCTTCCGAGTTATCCGGTGGCGAACAACAACGTGTAGCGATAGCTCGCGCGTATGTAAGCCGTCCTGCAATATTGATTGCGGATGAGCCAACTGGAAACCTAGATCCCGCAACAAGTGTCGGAATTATGAAACTCCTCGACAGAATTAATCGCGAAGGAACTACGGTCGTTATGGCGACGCACGATTCCAAAATTGTGGATTCAATGCGTAAGCGCGTTATTGAACTTGAAGGCGGTCACGTTATTCGTGATCAAATACGTGGTGTTTATGGATACGCGGGGTAGGGACAGTAAATGAGAGCCGGATTTTTATTTAAAGAAGTACGCATTGGTTTACGCCGAAACGCAACTATGACATTTGCGGTAATGATTACCGTTGCCATCTCTCTCACCTTGCTTGGAATCGGCTTGTTAGCTAATTCTCAAGTGCGAGTGATGAAGGATTATTGGTATGACAAGATCGAAGTTTCAGTCTTCCTTTGCGGAACACTTTCCGAATCACCTTCATGTGCTTCGGGGCCAGTGACCCAACCACAAAGAGATTCAATTCAAGCCGACCTTAAAGCTTTGCCAGTCGTACAAACCGTTTATTACGAATCACAGGCGGAAGCGTTTCAACATTTCCAAGAACGATTCAAGGGCTCTGCGATTGCACAAAACGTTTCGCAGGATCAACTTCCGGAATCCTTTAGAGTGAAATTGAAGGATCCGACAAAGTTTGCGGTTGTTCAAAGTGCCTTCGACGGACGCCCGGGTGTTGATTCGGTCCAGGATCAACGAACAATCCTTGAAAAATTCTTTAAGTTACTTGGAGTGCTTCGAGATGGTGCGCTAGGGATTGGTTTTGCTTCGGTTCTAACCGCGGCATTATTAATTTCAAATACCTTGCGAATTGCGGCTTTCAATCGCCGGCGTGAAACAGGTGTCATGAAACTTGTTGGTGCGTCATCATTTTCAATTCAACTTCCATTCTTACTTGAAGGTGTTTTCTCAGCAATTGTCGGTTGGGTTGTTTCCACTGGAATGCTTGCGGCTTTTAAATTCTTAATTGATACGAAGGTGGCGCCACTTCTGAGCTTCACCCAATTCTTTAGGTGGTCAGATGTATGGGTTGCATCGCTTTTGTTACTACTAACAGGTCTGGTTGTTTCGATGGCATCATCGATCTTTACTTTGCGCAAGCACCTGCAAGTTTGATCAATATTTAGAGATTTAACGTATAAATATTCATTAAATTTTGAGGCTTTGCCAATTTGTAATTTTGTAGAGAGAATTACTAAGTGTCCACCCCACGTACTTGGCTTTCACAAGTTGCTCGGAATTATCGAGGATCAAAATTTAATGCGGGCGCAGCGTTCCTAAGTATCGCTTTAATCATCGCTTTTGCTATTGGCGATCAAGTAGGTCAAGCTCGACACAAATCACCAGTTGACGAGGCAATCGGTAAAGTCCTTGAGAAGGATGCTCGTGGAGCCAGTAAAGATGTTCTTCAGCGGGCTGCAATTGATGCAGTACTAAAAGCAACAGGCGATCAATGGGCAAACTACTTTCCAACTAACACTGCAAAAATATTCTCGCAATCTCTTCAAGGTCGATACAGCGGAATTGGAATATGGCTTCGCAAGAATTCATCCGGGGTATTAGAAGTTTCCAGTATTTCGCCAAATTCACCAGCAGCCCAAGCCGGAATTAAAGTCCTCGATACATTGAATGAAGTCAATGGTGTTTCAATGGACGGTGCTTCGGTGGCGACGGCAGTAGCCGCACTTCGGGGTAATGCCGGTACAAGCGTTTCCATCTCGCTAACGCGAAATCAAAAGGGATTCCAAGTAACAGTGACAAGAGCTTCTGTATTAAGCGGAGATGTGGTCGCAAATCAAATCGCGCCCGGAATTGTTTACATCCAGGTTTCAGCTATGACCCAAAATGTAACTACCGATGTGACAACCGCGCTAAACAATTATCGTCACGATCGTGGAATTATTCTTGATCTTCGCGATAATCCAGGTGGCTTAATTTCCCAGGCGCAAGGATTGGGGTCCCTATTCTTAAATCAAGGAGCAATAGTTTCCTATTCTCGTAAAGGTGAATCCGATATCGTTCTAAGTTCTACAAATAGCAATCCAGATATTGCACCAATGACCGTTCTTATTAACCGATCAACAGCAAGCTCGGCCGAAGCTCTAGCCGGAGCACTTCAAGATCGCAATCGTGCAGTAATTCTTGGCGAACAAAGTTATGGCAAGGGAAGTGTCCAGGAAGTAATTACCTTGTCTGATGGATCAAAACTAGAAATTACTGTCGGAAAATATCGAACTCCATCTGGTCACATAATTGATCAAGTCGGAATCGGACCTGATTTGTTGGTGCCCGAAACGACCGAAATCTCGAAGGCTTTGGCGGTTCTCCAAGGCTTGCGCTCGTTTGAAAAGGGAACAAGCTCTTCTTCAAGCAAATAGCTGTAACCACTCAAGTACCCTTAGACCTGTATAGACCTGTAGAGACCTGTAATCCTCAATATTTGGGGAGATAAAGATTATTTGGGAAATGGGGTGGTCATATGGTTAAAGAACTAGGCAAGAAATTAATTGCCCAAAATAAAAAAGCTCGCCATGACTACTCTATTGAAGAAGTTTTTGAATGTGGAATTGTTCTATCGGGCACCGAAGTTAAATCACTACGTGCCGGACGAGCCTCGCTTGTCGACGGCTTTGCAATGGTGAATAACGGGGAACTTTGGTTAAGTGGAGTTCATATTCCGGAATACACCGAAGGAACTTGGAACAACCATCCTCCGCGGAGAGAACGAAAGCTTCTCTTGCATCGCAAAGAGATTGACAAATTAGCCACCGTAACAAAGCAAGGCGGTTTAACTCTCGTGCCGCTTTCACTTTACTTTAAAGATGGAAAAGCAAAGATTGAGTTAGCGCTGGCAAAAGGTAAGAAAGCACATGACAAGCGCGCCACACTCATGGAGCAACAAGCAAATCGGGAGATCACTCGCGAGCTTTCGCGTCGCACTTCGGGCAAAGATCAGGGATAAGTTCCAGCCTTCAAAATATTCCACATGAAGCCGTGGTGGTGGACCCCTCGATCAAAAGGACTCGGGGCTCCACCCCGACGTTTCATTGCGGGATATTTTTTGCTGGCTTTAGGTTAAATCTGACGCAGGTCTTACACTTAGAACTGTAAAACGTTTGGAAAAAACTTAATATAGAAAGCTTCACAGCTTCATGAATAAACCCATGGGGGTGAACGGTCTCGACTTTAGATGTTGGGATAGGTGAAGCGGGCCGAGGAAGCCGGGATGATCTCGTAAACCAATAACCCTGGCAAAACTATAAGCGCCAGTACAACTGCCGCTGATTTCGCTATCGCTGCCTAAGCGATTTAAGTGAATCCGTTAACCCAAGAGCGCTCTCGACTTGGATGTTAGCGTCGCTAGAGAGCTCACTTGATTATGGTGTTATGGACATAGTTGAGGAAATCAATCTGTAACTGAGTTCGTTGACTACATGTGTTCGTGAGAGTCAGAACTGAGAAAACGACTTGAGCACTACGCCCGTAGAAGCCCTATGTCAGTACTAGAGGACCCGGGTTCGATTCCCGGCACCTCCACGACGAGCGAGGCAGAAAAAATGTTTACATTTTTGTCTGCCGAGCGAGGAGCGGAAGGTTGAGTGCGCTTTTTGCACGAAACCTCCACGACATTAAAAAACCAACTATCCCTGCCGAGCGAGGAGTGGAAGGTTGAGTGCGCTTTTTGCACGAAACCTCCACGACAAGTTTTGCTCTCTCGCTCAAAGTCGGCGAACTTTTTTACTTCCGCGGATCGAAGACTGGCATCGATCGTTTTTGTTTATTTCAAGCCGCAGGATTCATCGGCTTAACTGGCACGAAGAATTCTTTTCCTCGTGGACTTACCCAAGTGCAAGACCCGTCGGGGTGACTTGTTAATTTCCAACCACCATGTGTTTTTAGTTGGTGGTGGCGACGGCAAAGAGCCCCCATATTTTCTGGCGAAGTTTCACCGCCTTCTTCCCAAGGAACTGCATGGTCTAAGTCGCACCGCCTGGCTGGTTGGGCGCACCCAATAAATCTACAAGTTTGATCGCGGGCAATTATGAAATCTTTAAGTGCCTGGGGCGGTTCATAAACTTTGCGCCCATAATTAATGAGATTTCCGGTCAGTGGATCAACTATAAATTTTTGCCACTTTGCATCAGCGGCGAGTATTCGCGCAAGGGAAGCAGGTAACGGCCCGTAACCTACGAGTTGAGCTGGTTTTTCATCAAGACCAATGAGAGTTGCCATATCCATTGTAAGTTGTAATAAAACTGGCTTTCGATCCTTTAGATTCGGATTCACGTTATTGGTTAAGTATTTTGTTGCAATTTCACTTAGCGCATCAGCTCTAAAAGTATCAATTGAGGTCTCATCTAATTTCTTAAGTAGTTGAAAATCTTCTTCAGAATTATTTGTTGTTGCGCGCAAGTTTTCAAGGTGACGATCTTGGGCCGTCTTTGCGCAATCATTTATAACTTCCATAACCAACTTTGCATCTTCTGCGGGAAGTAATGCATAAATGGAGGCCATTCCGTTTTCTTCTGGTTTTAAGCGGACATATCTTTGCTTTTTTGCATCCTCAACCCGATCCTCAAATCCTCGTTCATCGAGCGCCGCAACTCGATTAATTAATTGGCGTTTGGCTTCGGCTGGAGTGTGTGACTCAGCAAAAGTTACCGCCTTAGATTCTAATTCTGCGAGGATGATTGGGTCGGCACCCTTTTCAATAAGCGGTGCAAGTTGTTGGGCAATGATGCTGGCATGTGCTTGGGAAATTTCGCCATACTTCAGCGCTTCCAAAGTTTCTGGGAGATGAGTTGTAATGGTCTTGGCATCTTCTATGAGACGGTGTGCGCTCATTGGCGAGAGATTGAGTGTTGAAGATACATCTTCTCGTTCAGCCTGAGGCGCACCATCAAATATATCAACCGGACCCTCCTCGCCATGTCCGACGGCTGCTGCAACTGAAATAGTGCGGAAGTAATTAAAATAATTTAGTAACTTATTCATTCCATCCAAATGTTCAAAACGCGACTTTTTGCGAAGTTTGGCTGGATCAATATTTATCATCTCGGCAAAGTGCTCAGGTCTCGGATCTGAATTCAGGATTTGATGGACGCGTATCTCGTCTGGAGTAAGCGGCTCTAAGTTTTCTGCATCAATACCCACTTCACTCTCTTGGTGAAGTTCAATTTGATTCATGGCTGGATAATTGCAGATTGCGATGACATATCTTCGATCGCACGTTTGAAGTTGTGGATATCGGAGCGTTGTTGGATAATTCAATAACTATGGATAACGGCTTAGGCGGGTCAAATAATTCAGGCCATGCTGGCCATATGCGCGACTCCGATCAGTTAAATTTATTGATTTCAGATATAAAGGAACTAACTCGTGCACTTGATTTCTTTGAAAAGTATCATGCTCAGAAAGAATTTGGCGCCTTAGCCATTGCGCGCGATGCAATTATCTATAGGGCGACCGTAATTCAAAACCGAATTGCCGGCAACCACCAGATGACATTTCCATCCCCTGAATTAATTGCATTGATTACCGAACCAAAATTTATCGAATCAAAAGTTTCTGCCAAAAAAATCCACGAACTTATCGACTTTCCAATTCAATCTCTTCACAAATTTGCACTTTCCGACATCCTTCGGACCTCTGTGCTCGAATAAATAGTTAAAGTGCCTTTGGCGATGCCGTAGGCTTAGACCATGTCCAAAGTCTTAGCAAAGCTTCCAGTCGGAGAAAGAGTCGGCATTGCCTTTTCGGGCGGCCTTGATACTTCTGTGGCGGTCGCTTGGATGCGATCTAAAGGCGCAGTTCCTTTTACTTACACTGCCGATCTTGGTCAATACGATGAACCAGATATTGATTCAGTTCCTGGCCGTGCAAAACAATATGGCGCCGAAGGTTCACGTCTAGTCGATTGCAAACAAGCTTTGGTTGAAGAAGGCTTTGCTGCAATCGCATGCGGCGCCTTTCATATTAGATCTGGTGGCAAGGTTTACTTCAATACAACGCCACTTGGACGCGCAGTAACCGGAACACTTCTAGTTCGAGCCATGCTTGAAGATAATGTTTCAATTTGGGGCGATGGTTCAACCTATAAAGGAAACGATATTGAACGTTTCTATCGCTATGGATTACTTGCAAACCCAAATCTAAGAATTTATAAGCCTTGGCTTGATACCGATTTCGTAACCGAACTTGGTGGCCGCAAAGAGATGTCTGAATGGTTGGTTGCAAATAACCTGCCATATCGCGATAGCACCGAAAAGGCTTACTCGACCGATGCCAATATTCTCGGCGCAACCCACGAAGCAAAGCGGTTGGAACACCTCGATACATCCGTCGAACTTGTCGAACCAATTATGGGAGTTGCTTTCTGGGATTCGAATGTAAAGATCGAAACCGAAGATGTGAAGATCGAATTTGTAAAGGGTCGTCCAGTTTCAATCAATGGCAAAGCCCTTGATTCTGTTGCTTTGATGCAAGAAGCAAACAAGATCGGTGGTCGTCACGGTCTTGGAATGTCTGACCAGATTGAAAATCGTATTATTGAAGCGAAAAGCCGTGGAATTTATGAAGCGCCAGGAATGGCCCTTTTGTTTATTGCTTATGAAAGATTGATTAGCGCTATTCATAATGAAGACACCATTGCTAATTACCATGCCGAAGGTCGTCGCCTTGGTCGCTTGCTGTACGAGGGTCGTTGGCTTGATCCACAATCATTAATGCTTCGTGAATCTTTGATGCGCTGGGTTGCTTCTGCAGTAACTGGTGAAGTAACTATTCGTTTGCGTCGTGGAGATGACTATTCAATTGTTAACACCTCAGGACCTTCATTTAGTTATCACCCAGATAAACTTTCAATGGAACGCACCGAGGACGCCGCCTTTGGTCCGGAAGATCGCATTGGTCAATTAACTATGCGTAATCTTGATATCGCCGATACCCGTGAAAAGCTTGAACTTTATGCCGCCCAGGGCCAACTTGGAGATGGGCAATTTAAGTTGATCAAAGAATTAGATAATAAAAAATAATAAAAAGAAGTAAGACGCCTTACTCGAAATAACTGGAGGATCAAATGAGAACCCAAATCGAAACAATTATTGACGTTCAACTTTCCAATCGAAATAGAGCCACCGCTTTCTTTCGCTGGATCCTAATTCTCCCAGTAATTATCTTTGCTTCCACTTTTACCCAGATGGCTCATTGGGGAATTTCGATGGGCGGAATCATTGTTCTTCCGGTTGTTTTCTCACTACTAATTCGCGGTATCTATCCAAGTTATGCCTTCAATTTCAATATCGCGATGCTTGAATTAAATGCTCGCATCGCCGCATACGCACTTTTGCTTACAGATGATTTTCCATCAATCGAAGCCAATCCAAAGGTTGTCGTTCTAGTGCCGGATGTAGATGGCGGAAAAGCGCTAAACCGTGGATTGCCATTAGTTAAATGGTTCTTAGCTATCCCACTTTATATTGTTGGAATTCTTTACTCGTTAGCCGCAGCCGTTGTGACTTTTGTTGCGTGGATCATTGTGAGTGCCACCGGCGCTTACCCACAATGGGCAGTAGAAATAGTTCTTGGAACCATTTCATTTTGGAACCGAGTAATTGGCTATAGCGCGGTATTGGTTACTGATCAATATCCAAAATTTTCGCTCTAGTTACGCGTAAACCCAAGAAAATACCCCCATTTGTGGGGTGTGGCGTGGCGCACATACTTGAAAGTAAACCTCTACCCTTTTTATCAACCTTCCCCGGCCCCGTTTAACTAACGGTGTTTTAAAAGTTATAGGGAAGGAATGCAATGTCGCTACTTTCATGGAAGTTACATGGAAACGGTAAGTCAGTCGCTCCAGGAGCGGTTGTTTCAACAGACGAACGCTTAGCTTGGCCCCTCACCATCGGAGTCGGCCTACAACATATCTGCGCAATGTTTGGTGCCACATTCTTGGTTCCGATCATCACAAAGTTCCCACCATCAACAACCCTCTTTTTCTCAGGTGTTGGAACAATCCTATTTTTGATAATTACTCAGAATAAGTTGCCTAGCTACCTCGGCTCTTCTTTCGCATTCTTGGCACCGATTGCAGCTGCAGTCACCAAGGGTGGAATGGCAGCAGCACTTGGTGGCATCGTTGCAACCGGAGTAATTCTCGCTGTTGTTGGTCTAATCGTTAAGCAAGCTGGTATCGGCTGGGTTAACTGGCTATTGCCTCCAGTTGTAACTGGTTCAATCGTAATGATCATCGGTCTAAACCTTGCTGGCGCTGCAAAGAACAACTTTGTTCAAGCTCCACTAACTGCGATCATCACTCTTGCTGCTGTTGCACTTATCGGCGCGCTAACTAAGGGATTCCTAAACCGAATCAGCATCTTTGGTGGCCTCGTAGTTGGTTATGCCTTCGCAGCATTTCACGGCGATATCAAGTTCGATGCAGTTAAGGCTGCTAAGTGGGTTGCAATGCCAACCTTCAACACCCCAACATTCAAGATGAGCGCAATCGTGCTCTTCTTGCCTGTAGTTCTAGTTCTAATTGCGGAAAACGTTGGACACGTTAAGGCTGTTGCTGCGATGACCGGCAAAGATCTAGATAGCCAAATGGGTAACGCTCTACTAGCCGACGGTGTGGCAACCACACTTGCTGGTATTGGTGGCGGTTCCGGTACAACTACTTACGCAGAAAACATTGGCGTAATGGCTGCTACTCGTATCTACTCAACAGCGGCATATTGGATCGCTGCGCTTGGCGCAATCATCCTTTCACTATCACCAAAGTTCGGTGCAGTTCTAAGTGCAACTCCAGCAGGAGTACTTGGCGGCGTCGGCGTTGTTCTTTACGGAATGATCGGTGTTCTCGGTGCCAAGATTTGGATTGAAAACCACGTTAACTTCGGTGATTCAACAAATATCTTCATTGCTGCAACAACCTTGATTATCGGTATCGCTGATATGTCATGGACCCGCGGACAATATTCCTTCAACGGAATTGTTAATGGAACACTTGTTGCTGTAATCGGATACCAAGTTCTTCGCGTCCTGAATAAGGCTGTTGGCAAGAACTAGTTGGTCAATTAGCGCCAAGTAAGTAAAAGTAAGTAAAAGTGAGTAAAAGTAAGTAGAAAACGAAAAGAGGATCGGCCGCAAGAAACGGAAAACCACACTCGAGTAAAAGCTTCGGTGTGTTTTTCAAGTTTTTGCTTACCGATCCTCTTTTCTATTTCTCCCCAGGCAGTTACAGTTATGGCTCGGGTCTAATTAATAGAGGGAGCTTGTGATGGCTGTTGAACCATTTCGCTGGGGAATTCTTGGTGCTGGCGGAATCGCCTCACAATTTGTTCGCGATGTAATTCGCATGGAAGATCACCGCGTAGTCGCCGTCGGTTCAAGAACCCAAGCCAAGGCTGATGAATTTGCAGATCGCTTTGCCATCGCACATCGCCATGATTCATATGAAAAATTAGTAAACGATCCAGATATCGATGGTGTGTATGTCGCAACCCATCACCCAATGCATATGCGCGACACACTTTTAGCGCTAAATGCTGGCAAGCCAGTTCTTTGCGAGAAGCCATTTGCAATGAGCTTTGATGAAGCAAAGATCATGATCGATAAGGCAAAAGAAAAGAATTTGTTATTAATGGAAGCGATGTGGGCTCGCTATTTGCCACACATGATTCGCATTCGTGAAATTATTAAATCTGGCGTACTAGGGGAGATCCATCAAGTTCGCGCCGACCACGGCCAATGGTTCGAAATGGATCCAAACTTCCGCCTCTTCGCCCCAGAGTATGGCGGCGGAGCGCTATTTGATTTAGGTATCTACCCAATTTCATTTGCATCGATGGTGCTTGGAACTCCAAAACACATTACAGCCCGAAGCACCAAAGCCTTCACCGGAGTAGATGGCATGACTTCTGTGATTATGGAATACGAGAACGGGGCTCATGCAATTTTGAACATGACCAACTTGGTTCCAACTCCAAATCGAGCCGTAATTGTTGGCCGAAATGCCCGCATCGAAATCGATCGAACCTTTTATAACCCAACCACTTGGCGAGTAATTGATTACCAAGATCGCATCATCGATGGTTCAGATAAGAAGTACTTTGGACATGGATTGCGCGAAGAGGCGAAGGAATTTGCCCGCGCCTTCCGAGCCGGCGAAAAGGAATCTCCAATGCTTCCACACGCTGAAATCCTTTCAATTATGAAGACCTTGACCGATATTCAAAAGCAGATTGGTTTGGAATTCGGGGAGTTCGCTAAGTAGTGACTTCTTCTCACAGTGCTAGTACTCGTGGCGCCATTCTCCTAGTTGGGGGAATGGGAACACGTTTACAACCTCTGACTTTACAAACCCCAAAGCCAATGTTGCCGGTAGCTGGTGTGCCATTTACGGAGCATCAAATCCTCAAGGCTCGCGATGCTGGAATCAAAGAGATTGTTTTAGCTACTTCATTTAAGGCCGAGTTATTTGAACCATATTTTGGAGATGGCGAGCGCTTTGGAATTGCCATCAAATACGCAGTCGAGAAAGAGCCACTTGGTACTGGTGGTGCAATAAGAAATGCCGCAACGCAATTAACCCAAACCGGCCCAATTGCTATCTTTAATGGCGATGTTTTAAGTGGCCATGATCTAGATGCGCAATTTGAATTCCATGCCAAGAACCAAGCTGATGTAACCCTTTATTTAACAGAAGTTGCAGATGCTCGCGCTTTCGGTGCGGTTGAAATGAAACCCGATTTCCAAGTAACTGCATTTAATGAAAAAATGGAGAACCCACCAACCAACACAATTAATGCTGGTTGTTATATTTTTAATCGTGATGTGATCGATCAAATTCCATCGGGCAAAGTAATTAGTGTCGAACGCGAAACATTCCCGGGCTTATTGGCAAGTGGCGCTCGAGTATTTGGTTTTGTTGACTCCTCTTATTGGTTGGATATCGGAACTCCGGCGGCGCTACTAAAGGCATCACAAGATCTATTAGCTGGAATAGCTAACTCCCCAGCGACCCCGAGCCACAGTGGTGATTTCCTTGCACTTGAGAATTCAAAGATTGAATCATCGGCAAAGGTCTCGGGCCAGAGTGTGATCGGCCGCGGGGCCGTGATCGGTCCGGATTCGGTCATCACGGGAAGTGTCATAAACGATGGAGCGGTAGTTGGAAAGAAGGTCCGCCTTTCAAATACCTTTGTCGCCCCAGGTTTTTCAGTCCCAGATGGCATCATCGCCGAGGGATCATTTCTCGGGTACATCCAATAAATCCGCGGGTAAATACCTGAAATTGCCGCTAAAAACCTCCCAAATCGGCCATTTTGAGCCTGTTTTGGCCGGATGCTGGCTTGACTTAATGGGATTACATGCGTGTAATTCTCCTAATGCACCTGATGCAACTCAATGCGTCAGTGAAGATATCTTCCCAGATATAGGAGTTACCGCATGAGCGAACAACGCCAATCAACACCAGCGTTACCGGTAGACATTCAAGGCGTACTCGGCGACGGCGTCGAACTGTCATGGCAAGAGAAGGCGCTATGCGCCCAGACAGATCCAGAAGCTTTCTTTCCTGAAAAGGGTGGCTCGACCCGCGAAGCAAAGCGCGTCTGCCTTTCATGCGATGTCCGTGGCGAATGCCTGGAATACGCACTAGCTCACGACGAGCGTTTTGGAATTTGGGGCGGCCTATCAGAACGTGAACGCCGCCGCTTAAAGCGCCGCTCTGCTTAATCGCAGTTCCGGTTTTCACTTTTCCAAATCGCGAAATCTTTTTCGTCGAGGAGAGAAAAATAAATGGCTGATAATTTCTTTGTAACTGCAATCATCGTTACTCACGATGGTGAAACTTGGTTGCCAGAAACTATTGCCGCCATCTCTTCGCAAACTCGAACCGTTGATCGCATTCTTGCTGTCGACAATGGCTCACTTGATAAATCAGCCCAGATGCTTTCAAAGTCGGGCATCACGGTATTAAAGAGTGATCGTGAATCAGGGTTTGGCGATGCAATTGATTTGGCGCTCGCCCATAGCAAGCCAATTAAAAATAAAGAAGCTATCGATGATTTCAATAATGGTGAATTGCTTTGGATTTTGCATGACGATGTTGCGCCAACTAGAACTGCACTCAAGACACTGATCGAAGGTCTTGTAGATAAACCACAAGTTGCAGTTGTTGGTCCAAAGTTGCGCGGTTGGCATGATCGCAATCATCTTTTAGAACTTGGAATCAGCATCGCAGTAAATGGCGCTAGGTGGAACGATTTAGAAATTGGCGAACAAGATCAAGGTCAATATGAAGAGCCACGCGAAGTATTAGCTGTTAGTACCGCCGCGATGTTGGTTCGCCGTGAAGTTTATGAAGCACAAGGTGGATTGGATCCTAACCTGGCTCTATTCCGCGACGATGTTGATTTTGGTTGGCGCGTTCGTGTTGCAGGGTTTTCGGTGATTTCGATTCCAACTGCATTGGCATTCCATGCCGAAGCGGCAGCAAATGAACAGAGAACTGTCGATGTTGAAGAAGCGTATTTTCATCGCCCACACTTATTAGATCGACGCAATGCGGCCTATGTGTTGCTGGCAAATGTTTCTTGGTGGCTAATTCCATGGGTTGTAATCCAAGTAGTTGGCGCAGCCGCAATTAGAGCAATTGGTTATTTGATTGCAAAACTTCCTGGTTATGCCGGAGATGAAATCGCCGCTGTTGGATATTTGATTATTAAGCCGGCGGATCTTCTTCGAGCGCGCAAGGCTAGAAAAGCAAAACGACTTCTATCATCTCGAATAATTCGCGAATTCATCCCACCGCCAGGTAGCCAAATTAGATTGGCCTGGGAAAAAGCAAGCGATGCAATATCGCGTGCCATAAAGAAAAATTCGGATTCGGATAATATGGATGAAAATGCACCAATTTCATATTCCGATATTGGTGTCATAGATGAGAATTTTGATGACCAAGATGTCATTACTTCTTCTAAGAAATCCAAAATTGAAACTTTAAAGAACCGACCTCTTCTTGCCGGGCTAGCCTTCACATTTCTAATTTCATTTCTGGCTTCCAGACATCGCTTTGGTTTGATATCTGGTGGATCTCTTCCGGTAACACCGAGCAGCGCAATGGAATTGATTCGAAAGTTCAGTGAGTCTTGGCATTTAGTCGGATTGGGTTCCGCTGCGCCAACACCACCATGGGTTGCCTTAGTCGGTGTTGCTTCAATTGTGACACTTGGAAATGCTGCGGTATTTATCTCTTGGCTATTTCTACTAACGCCACCTGTCGCCTTCTTTGCGATGTATCGCGCGCTAAAGCGTTCTGGAATTGCAATCGGGTTTTCCGTCATTGGCGGGGTTTTGTATTCGATGTCGCCAGTTATTTGGAACAGCATTAATCAGGGTCGATTGGGAACAGTAGTTCTTGCACTTGTTGCGCCAGCATTCTTTAGCTTGAATCCATTCCGCGCCGCCTTAGGGAATGCATCCTGGCGCCGGGTTTACACAATTGCACTCTTTGCCGGATTTATCGCGGCATTTTCGCCTTTATTTTTGCTCGTCTGGTCGCTTATTTCGCTCTTCTTTTTGGTTCAGGAAATTGTTAAGCGCCGAAATGAAATAAAGGAACTTGGCCCGGTTAATTTCCTAATGAATTCCCAAATCGATCGACTTAAGCGTTTCTTTGCCTTCACAATAATTCCTGGCTTACTTACAGCACCATGGTCATTCTCACTATTAATTCATCCAACTCAATTGTTCTTAGATCCGGGTCTGCCACTAAATGGCGGATCGCTATCTTCGATATTGGCATTTAATCCGGGCGGAATTTCAGGTGTTCCGATCTGGATAATTTCGCCGTTCGTTCTCTTCTTTATTGTTGTAGCTCTTCATCAACGCTATATAACCGAAGGCGCAATCGCGGCTGGGCTATTCACAATTGCAATCCTGGTTTCCAGACTTCATCTCGTTGGTCACGGAAGCAGTTCCGGTGTTTGGACTGGGACCTTGATCTTGATTATTGAAGTTGTTGTACTAACTCCAGTTCTTCGAATCCTCACCGAATTGGTTCCGAATTTACGTGAGTCTGCACTTGGGTTTGGCCACTTCATGACTGCGCTAACGGTTGTAGTTTCCATCTTCTCGGTAGCGAGCACATCAGCTTGGGCAATAACTTCAGGCGGAAATTCACTTGTGAAAAGTAACCAACCAAATGTTGTGCCGGCATTTATTGCTTCTCTTAGTGATATCCCAGCAAGACCAAAGACATTGGTATTTAGTAAAGATGATAAGCAACTCGGATATTTCATAACTCGCGGCGATGATTTGCAATTAGGCGAACCAGATGTTGCGGTTCTGCCACCACCAGAAGTTCAAGGTGCGATAAATGATTTGATCAGCGGGGTCGGTGTTAACACCAGCAAAATTATTGGGGCCTATGGTATTCAGTACGTTTTCTTGAAGGCACCAACGGATTCCGGAATTATGAGAACGATTGATGGAATAGGTGGCTTTACTCGAAGCTCTGCCACTAATGATGGAATAATTTGGAAAGTTGTAAATAGTGCACCACGAGTTTCATTAGTTGATGCGAGTGGCACGCTAACTCCAATTAATTCAAGCAGCGTTGGTGCAACCGACACGATTCAGAGTCCTGGAGTTATCACCGTCGCCGAGAAATTTGATGGGGGATGGCATCTGCTTGTAAACGGTAAAACCGTAAAACTAGAGCGATCGGAAATTGGATTGCCAACCTTTAACGCACCTGAATCTGGCCCAATAAACCTTTCGTACGACGGAACAAAGCGCCGCGGCCTACTTTCTATTGAACTTGTTTCACTCCTTACCGTGATCGTTCTCGCCCTTCCAGCGGGCCGCCGTAGACGCGATCTTTCGCCTTCGAAGGAAGTCGTGAGAAAAAAATGAGAGCCAACTTTATAAACGATACGAAAACTTTTATAGCTCGCACTTTTGATCGAATTACGATTATTAGTATCGGCGTAATAATTGCCGCTCTAGTATCCGTTACCGCAACTCCAAAGATTGCAGAACAAATAAAGACCATCGCAAAATTTCCTGCAACCGCCTGTCCATCAAATATTGGCGATGGCTCAGCCTTTGCCGCACTAACTAATAGCAAATCTTTGGTTCGAGAAATTCCAGGGACTGGAAATAAGTTATCTAAAGCTGGCGTTTCAAATTACACCCTTAACTCAAAGCCACTTTTGGTTGATGGAAATGCAAATTCCACAGTTGAAGTTCTTAAAGGAAGTGCGGGTGCGCTTTCAACAACAATCTGCGGCTTAAGTAATGGCGATCAATGGTTTGTGGGCGGTTCTGGAACGGTATTGAGTAAAGGCGTAATTGATATTGTGAATAGCGGACTAAGTGCCGCAACTGTTGATTTATTCCCATTCAATTCCAAATCCGCGCTTGCCCTAGTTACAGAAGTAGTTAAGCCGAATTCTGAACTCAAGGTGCCATTGGATTCGTTAGCGCCCGGTGAAGATTCAATTGTTGTTCACTCGGTTACCAGATCTGGTCGAGCATCGGTTTATATGTTTGATGATCGTCACAAAGGACTGCGCTCCCTTGGCTCTGATTTTGTTGCTCCAGTTTCAAATCCTGCACAACATTTAGTTATTCCCGCTATCTCTAACTCCATCTCGGGCAAAGGAAATCCAACTCAAATTCTTCGGATTTTGGTGCCTGGAAATGTTGATGCGGCTCTAAAGGCAAATATTTCATCAACCGATGGAAGTTTTGCTCCGATTGAAATCGATGGAAAAAATATTGCTCATGGTCGAGTATTTGATCTACCGATAAAGCCGATTGTGAATGGCAAGAGCTATTCATTGACCTTGGATTCAGATCAACCGATCGTTGCTTCAGTTCAAAGCTCCTACGGTAATGATTTCGCCTGGTCCACCGCGGTCCCACCGCTAACTACAGCGGCCATGAATCTTGCGGGTATGACGCCAAGCATTGAATTTCAAGGCGCAAATATTTCAGTAAATATGAGTTGGCTTGGCGCGAATGGGAAGACGGGTTCCCAGACTTTAACCGGAAGTGATTTTGTTACCTGGACTCCTAAAATTGGAATTACCCGAATCAGTTTGACCAGCGACGGTAAAAGCTACGGCGCGATGTTGCTATACAACGGCTCGGCGAGATCACATCTTCCGATCGCACCAGGTGCAACTATTGAGAACTCGGGGCTACCTTCTTCAGACGCGCGAGTTATTGCCCGCGGTTAAATCCAACGTTTTTTACGCCTTTGGCGATAGCCTCTTAAGCATGAGTAAGCCAACCGCTGGAGCGAACCGTATGGGTCGTTTCTGTTCGCGCGCCGGCTGTCGCCAATTGGCAACTAAGACTCTTACCTATATTTATTCTGATTCAACTGCGGTACTTGGACCGCTTGCAACTTTCTCTGAACCACACGCATATGATCTTTGTGATCAACATAGCCAAAGAATGAGTGCGCCAGTTGGTTGGACTGTTATTAAGCAAGATACCGAATCACAAAATATCGGGCCAAGTAGCGATGACTTAATGGCAATTGCCGATGCCGTTCGAGAAATTGGCAATCGGGATCTTCCTGCGGAGAATCAAGAAGCATTTCCAATTTCCAAAAACGCAGTAAATGGAATTGTCGAGCAAGAGATCGGTCGCCGGGGACACTTGCGTGCGATTCCAAATTCTTGAGATCGCCTAGACTTTAATCATGTTAAAGCCTGAGTTTTTAAATTCAATTATTAAGGCTTACGACGTCCGAGGTTTGGTCGATAAAGAGATCACTCCGGACTTTACTTTTGCACTTGGCGCAGCTTTTGCGATTTTCCTTCAAGAGGAACATGAACCAGCTTCGGTAGTAATTGGTGAGGATATGCGTCCAAGCTCTCCCTTGCTTGCGACCGCATTTGCCGATGGCGTCACCTCACAAGGTATGGATGTAATTCGAATTGGATTGGCATCAACTGACATGTTGTATTTCGCATCCGGAAAATTAAATATGCCCGGTGCGATGTTTACCGCAAGCCACAATCCAGCGGCATATAACGGAATCAAACTTTGCAAGAGCGCGGCGCAACCAATCGGTCAAGAATCCGGGCTTCTTAGGATTAAAGAATTGCTTGCCAGCGGAATTCCGATTGCAAATCGTCCGATTGGAAAGGAAAGCTCACAAGAACTTCTCGATGATTACGTCGAATTTCTTCTTTCACTTTTCCCAGACTTCAAAGAGAAGAAGACGAGTAAGCGCAAATTAAAAGTTGTAATTGATGCCGGAAATGGCATGGCGGGATTTACGGCACCTGCGGTAATGTCGAAATTAAATGTAGATGTAGTACCTATGTATTTTGAATTGGATGGCAACTTTCCAAATCACGAAGCAAATCCAATCGAACCCAAGAACTTAGTTGATCTTCAAAAGCGGGTAAAGAAAGAGGGCGCAGATATAGGTCTTGCATTCGATGGCGATGCCGACCGATGCTTCTTGGTTGATGAAAATAGCGATTTGGTAAACCCATCAGCCCTAACTTCATTAATTGCAAAGCGAGAGCTAGCCAGAAAACCAGGATCCACAATTATTTACAACCTAATTTCTTCAAAAGCTGTCCGTGAGATTGTTGAAGAAAATGGCGGTAAAGCAGTTCGTTCTAGAGTCGGCCATTCTTATATAAAGAAGCTAATGGCCCAGACGGGTGCAATTTTTGGTGGTGAACACTCAGGCCATTTCTATTTTGCTGATTTCTGGCGGGCAGATTCTGGAATGCTTGCCGCACTCTTTGCCCTTTCAGAATTAAGTGCAACTAAGTCACCGCTCTCAAAGTTATTAGCGCCTTTTAATCGCTATGTATCGAGTGGTGAAATCAATTCAGTTGTAAAAGATATTCCTGGAAAACTTAAGGAATTAACGACAAAGTACCAAGGTGATCATGAGATCGATGACCTAGATGGCTTGACCTTCACCTCTGAGCGATATTGGTTTAACGTCCGCCCATCAAATACCGAACCTCTACTTAGGCTTAATGTTGAGGGTGACAACGAAGCCACTATGAAGGCTGTTCGCGATCAGGTTCTTGCAACCATTCGTGGCTAAAGCGCCAAGCAATAACCGGTAAAAAGGGGCTTAAATAGGTTTGGCCTAAGGCTTTGCGCTAATCTTCGGTTTCATACATATTGATACGAGAAGCCTCTCAGTAGATTTGCAATAGGAGTCATTAATGACCGTAGATACCGCTATTAAGCATGACATCGCAGATGCATCGCTTGCAGCACAAGGCAAGAAGCGCATTGAATGGGCTGAACGCAATATGCCGGTGTTGGCACAAATCAAAGCTCGCTTTGAAAAAGAACAACCATTCAAGGGCATCAGAATTTCTGCTTGCATGCACGTAACAACTGAGACTGCTAACTTGATGCGCGCACTAAAAGCTGGTGGCGCTGAATTAGCACTTTGTGCTTCTAACCCACTTTCAACACAAGATGACACTGCAGCAGCACTAGTTCACGAATACGGAATTAGCGTTTTCGCCCGCAATGCTGTCGATCGCGATGGTTACTACTCACACATCAATGCTTCACTAGATGTAAAGCCACACTTGGTATTTGATGATGGTTGTGACTTGGTTAATACCCTGCACACAACCCGCACCGAATTAATTGGCGACATCATCGGTGGTTGCGAAGAAACCACAACTGGCGTCATCCGCCTTAGCCAAATGACCAAAGATGGCGCACTTAAATTCCCAATGATCGCTGTAAATGACACCGATACAAAGCACATGTTCGATAACCGTTTCGGTACCGGACAATCAACAATGGATGCGATCTTCCGTTCAACCAATACCTTGGTTGCTGGAAAGGTTGTAGTCGTTGCCGGCTTTGGTTACTGCGGCAAGGGTGTTGCAGAACGCGCAAAAGGTATGGGCGCAGATGTAATTGTTACTGAAATTGATCCAACAAAGGCTCTTGATGCGCTTATGCAGGGATATCGCGTAATGCCAATGACCGAAGCAGCAAAGTACGGAGATATCTACGTAACCGTTACGGGTAACCGCGATGTACTTCGTGAAGAACACTTCAAGGTTATGAAGGATGGCGCAATTCTTTCAAACGCAGGTCACTTCGATATCGAAATCGATGTTGCTTGGTTAGAGCAGAATGCAAAGACTAAGAATGCAAAGATGCGTCACCAAACTGATGAATACGTGATGCCAGATGGCCGCAGGATTCTGCTTCTTGCAGAAGGTCGTCTAGTAAACCTAGGTGCTGCCGAAGGCCACCCAGCATCAGTAATGGATATGTCATTCTCCGATCAAGCACTTACTGCTGAATATCTATTGAAGGCAGCAAGTTCACTCGGCGCTGGACTACATGATGTTCCAACTGAAATTGATAAAGAGGTTGCTCGCTTGAAGCTTGAGAGCATGGGATCAACAATTGATAAGTTGACTCCAGCACAAGAGCTTTACCTCAACTCATGGGAGCACGGTAGCTAATGACCTCGATCATGGTCGTCGATGACGACCAAGATCTTGCCGAGATGTTGGGAATTGTTCTCAATGGGGCAGGTTATGAAGTTGATTTAGTAAGCCGCGGTGATGAGGTTATGGCCCTCTTCACCGCGCAAAATCCAGATCTTGTTTTGCTTGATGTTATGTTGCCTGGAATTGATGGCGTAGAAGTTTGTAAGTTGATTCGCGAAAAATCTTTAGTGCCAATCGTAATGCTTACAGCAAAGGGCGATACCCAAGATGTTGTTGCAGGTTTGGAAGCTGGCGCCGATGACTACATGGTCAAACCATTTAATCCATCAGAATTAGTAGCCCGCATCAAAGTTCGCTTGCGTCGAACTACCGGTGAAGGTTCGGCTGGGCTTCGTATTGGAAATATTGAGATCGACCAGATCTCTCACACAATATTGAAAGATGGCGAACTAATTGGTTTAACCCGATTGGAATTTGATTTGTTAGTCGCTCTGGCAAAAGAACCAGGTCGTGTCTTTACACGTGAAGCGCTTCTTAGCGAAGTGTGGGGTTATCGACCAGCAACCGATACCCGCCTAGTAAACGTACATATTCAGAGACTACGGTCAAAGGTTGAACGCGATCCAGAAAATCCTGAAATTGTTTTAACCGTTCGCGGCGTTGGCTATAAGGCTGGGGTATTCGGAAACCAGGCATAGCCGTGAGACCAATGGATCAGTAAATGTTCAAACGCTTTAGAACCACTCTGGTTGTCCGCGTTACTTTTCTTATCGTTTCACTCTCGATTATCATCATTGGCTTAGTTGGTACCGCCCTTTATAACCAACTTTCAAATGGTATTTTTAAAGAAAAGCTTAATCTTTCTATTTCCGATGCCCAGTCAGTAGTAAGTTCAACTCAATTACAGATCGCGTTGGCGCAATTCCAAGACGCGCCGACCTCTAAGTTAATTATTTCGGATTTACTATCATCGCCATCAACATCTGCAAACTATTCAGGAAGAGAAATCGCGATATTTCCTGTCGCCCACAGCGGAAGTAATCCAACATATCGGGGAACTTCAAATCAAGTACTGGAAAATTCAATTCCAGTTGATTTTCGAGCAAAAGTAAGAAAATCCAAATCCTATCTTTGGGATAACACGACAATAAATTATCTCGGCGGCACTTCTGAGAAGGGTTTAGTAATTGGTAATTTATTGAATATTTCAACGGCAGGAAAATATGAGCTTTATGTAATGTTCAGCCTCACGCAACAAAGTGAAACCATAAATCTAATTAAACATGCTCTTTTACTAACAGGATTTTTCCTTACCCTTTTAATTGGGTTGATTACTTGGCTAGTTCTGCGTCAATTAATTGCTCCAGTCCGTGAAGCCGCCCGTATTGCTGAAGAACTCACCGCTGGCGATCTAGACCAAAGAATGATTGTTAATGGCGAGGATGAGATTGCTCGTTTGGGTTATGCCTTCAATGAAATGGCGGTATCGCTTAAACAGCAGATTTCTAGACTTGAAAATCTTTCAAGACTTCAACAGCGATTTGTATCTGATGTCTCTCATGAACTCAGAACTCCATTAACAACTATGAGAATGGCTGCGCAGGTTATCTTTAATGCAAAGGAATCATTTGAGCCATCTTTAGCCCGAAGTTCTGAATTGCTGCTTTCGCAGATAGAACGATTTGAAGGATTGCTCACCGATCTACTTGAAGTAAGCCGTTTTGATGCCGAGGCTGCGGTTGTAGAACTTCAAGAAATCGACATAGTTGAACTTGTAAGACAAGCCGTCGATTACGTCCATCCAAGTCAAGAGCGGATCGTGCATGTGACAGTAAATAATGTAAATGGAACTTCTAGTGGTCCAATTACTGCGGTAGCCGATAAGCGAAGAATTGATCGCATTATTCGAAATCTATTAACAAATGCCCTAGATCATCACGAGAATAAGCCAATTGAAGTGACGATTGCGGATACTGAAAATGAAGTAGCCGTAGCGGTACGTGATTATGGAATCGGATTTAATCAAAAAGAACGAGCTTCTCTTTTCGATCGTTTCTGGCGTGCGGATCCATCTAGAGCAAGAACTAGAGGTGGCACTGGCCTCGGACTTTCAATTGCACTAGAGGATGCCAAACTCCATCAAGGAACTCTCGAGGCTTGGGGAGCACCTGGGAATGGTGCTAATTTCGTATTAACCTTGCCAAAACATGCTGGCGGAATAATCAATTCAAATCCAATTGAACTCATCCCAGATTCGGTTAAATACTAAGGACCTTTATCCACTATTCGAAACTGGCCACAGACTTTTAAACTTTTCACTGCGCGTAATGTTTTAATTCAATAATTATTAAGTGTCAAAGTTTCTAAGTTCCTTAAGCTCTCTCATATATCCGCAGAGCTGCCTGGCCTGTCATGAAATTTTGAATTTGAGAACCCCAGAGGAAGGCTCAAGTAACACCTTTCAAGCGGGATTGTGTTTCATCTGCGCAACCGAGATAAGGCGTCATGCAGTTTGTGAAAATCGATACGGAATGAAGATCTATTCGGGCTCTCGTTTCTCGCCGAGGGTTTCACGAATTATTTTGGCTGCCAAAGAGGATAACAATTTTCTTGCTAGAAAATGGTTGGTGGATTCACTCAAATTAGCGCTATCTCTGGCGTTGGTTTCCATCTATAAATTAAATACTTCAGGTGATATAAAAATTGCGTTAGTTCCAATTCCTTCAAGAAGTTCCGTTAATCGAAGCCGTGGATTTAGACACGCAAATTTGCTTGCGACCGAGCTTTCCAAAGAATCTTTTCAGGCTGATATAAGAGTCTTTTCAAATTTTCTATCTCACAAAACAAGAGTCAGAGACCAATCAAAATTAAAATATGAAGAACGGCGAGTAAATATGAAAGACTCGATGGTTGCGCAAGAAGAATTGAGGCTAAGCGGATTCCGGGTTTTTCTATTGGATGATCTCGTTACTTCCGGACTAACACTTCGTGCGGCGAAAGCCGCATTGCAAGCCCGTGGCATCGAGGTTGATGGCGCAATCTGCGCATCTAGCAATCTGGTATTTAGAAATGAGCCAAATCTCAAAGTTGCTTAATTGAGCCCAAATTCTCGGACTATTCACCGGCTCTATGCGGGGATTTACGGGAGGATCTAGCGTTCTAAACGCATTACGATAGGGCACTGCGGGGAAGTAGCTAGAAGGAACCAGCATCAACCGGATTCACCTAGAAGCAACCGGAATCAACTGAAAGAAAGAGGAAGCGTGTCAGTTTTAGACAAGATCTTGCGTGCCGGTGAAGGACGAATGATCCGCCAACTCGAAAAACTAGCCGAAGAAGTAAATTCTTTCGAACCTGCCGTTAGTTCTCTTTCAGACTCTGACCTGCGCGAACAAACTTCAAAATTTAAGGCTCGCTTAGAAAAAGGCGAGATCCTCGATGATCTTCTTCCGGAAGCATTTGCAACAGTCCGTGAAGCAGCAAAGCGAACTCTTGGACAACGTCACTACGACGTTCAGATCATGGGTGGCGCGGCGCTTCACCAAGGAAATATTGCAGAAATGCGTACCGGTGAAGGAAAGACCCTGGTTTCAACACTTCCTGCATATCTAAATGCACTTTCCGGCAAAGGCGTACACGTCGTAACCGTTAATGATTATTTGGCTGAGCGCGATAGTGAATGGATGGGTCGTATCCATCGCTTCCTAGGGCTAAAGGTTGGCGTAATTCTTTCCAGTATGTCACCCGCGGAACGCCGCGAGGCTTACGCTGCAGATATTACTTATGGAACAAATAACGAATTTGGTTTTGACTACCTTCGCGACAATATGGCTTGGACTTTAGAGGATTGCGTCCAGCGCGACCATAACTTTGCAATCATTGACGAAGCTGACTCAATTTTGATTGACGAAGCTCGAACTCCTTTGATCATTAGCGGACCGGCCGATAAGGCAACAAAGTGGTATCTGGAATTTGCAACAATCGTCCAAAAATTAGAGCGCGATACCCACTACGAAGTTGATGAAAAGAAGCGCACTGTTGGCGTAATTGAAGCCGGCGTTACTAAGGTGGAAGAACTTTTAGGTATCGATAATCTTTATGAATCAGTAAATACCCCAATGATCGGGTATTTGAATAATGCTCTGCGTGCCAAGGAACTTTTTAAGCGCGATAAAGATTATGTGGTCATGAATGGCGAACTGTTAATCGTCGATGAGCACACTGGTCGTATGTTGGCTGGTCGCCGCTATAACGAAGGCCTTCACCAAGCACTTGAAGCTAAAGAGCGCGTAGAGATTCAAGACGAAAATCAGACCCTTGCAACAATTACTTTGCAGAACTATTTCCGCCTTTACACAAAGCTTTCCGGTATGACCGGTACCGCCATGACCGAAGCTGCAGAATTGATGCAGATTTACAAACTTGGTGTTATTCCGATCCCAACAAATCGCCCGATGCAACGCATCGATCAACCTGATCTTATTTACAAGACCGAAGCGGCAAAGTTCATTGCATCAGCCGATGACATTGCAGAACGTCACCGCAAAGGCCAGCCAGTTTTGGTTGGAACTGTAAGCGTTGAGAAGTCTGAAGAACTTTCATCACTACTTCGCAAGCGTGGAATTCCTCATGAAGTATTGAATGCTAAGCAACATGAACGCGAAGCATCGATTATTGCTCGCGCCGGAACTGTTGGCGCAGTAACAGTTGCAACAAATATGGCCGGTCGTGGAACCGACATCATGCTTGGTGGCAACCCAGAATTTATGGCGGACTTTGAATTACAACGTCGAGGATTGAACCCAGCAGAAAATCCAGAGGAGTATGAAGCAGCGTGGCCAGCGGAAATCGCCAAGCAAAAGGCTGCTGTCACTAAAGAACACGAAGTTGTAATCGGACTTGGTGGACTTTATGTTTTAGGAACCGAACGACACGAATCACGTCGTATCGATAACCAGCTTCGTGGACGTTCCGGTCGTCAAGGTGATCCTGGTGAATCTCGCTTCTATCTCTCACTACAAGATGATTTGATGCGTCGTTTTAATTCTGGTCTTGTCGAACGCTTCTTAGGTGCTGCGGGAATTGCAGATGAAGTTCCTATTGAATCAAAAATGGTTTCTAACGCTATTCGTTCAGCGCAAACCCAAGTCGAATCCTTAAACTTTGAAATGCGTAAGAATGTTCTTAAGTACGACGATGTAATGAACCGCCAACGTGAAGTGGTTTACCGCGAACGTCGCGAAGTTCTTGAAGGCGCAAATATCAAGGATCAAGTTCAAACATTCATCTCCGATACCGTTACTGCTTATGTGGATGCGGCAACCGCTGAAGGATTTGCCGAAGATTGGGATCTAGAGACACTCTGGACTGCACTTCGCTCGCTCTATCCAATTTCATTTACTCCAGAACAACTCGTTGCTGAAGTTGGAAGCTACAACGCTATCGATTCTGATCTACTTCTAGATCGCGTCTTGGATGATGTCGAAAAGGCTTATGCCAACCGCGAAACAACACTTTCTGAACCGGTCATGCGAGAGCTTGAGCGAAAAGTTCTTCTTTCGGTTCTAGATCGAAAGTGGCGCGAGCACCTTTACGAGATGGATTACCTGCAAGAGGGAATCGGTCTACGTGCAATGGCTCAACGCGATCCTTTGGTTGAATATCAAAAGGAAGGCTATGACTTATTCGTAGCCATGATGGATGCCATTAAGGAAGAGTTAGTTGGATTCCTATTTAATGTCGAAGTTAATGTTGAAGAAGGAACCGGAGATGTTGAAGCCAAAGGCTTAACTCCACCGGTGGCCCAAACAACCGAACTTCGTTACACCGCAGCTGATGAAGATGGCGCGGCACATACCGAAGGCGGAACTTCTCGTAACGCACCTTGTCCATGTGGGTCAGGTAAGAAGTACAAGCGTTGCCATGGAGCAAGTAACTAACTTCTAAAGCAAAACCATTTCGGTGCAGAGCCAGCGTTTATCAACACCTTCAAAGCGAAGAATTAGGGAACGCACTCGCTCTTCAATTCGAAGGGTAACTGTCGTCTCACAAACACCATCGATCGGCTGGGTTATATAAACCTTACGAATCTTTGGGGCAGCGGAAATTGCCGAAGATTTCTTAACAAGTTGTGAATGAACTTGTCTATGACAATATCTCGCAAGTTGCATAGCACTCCTGCGTCCGCCCCAAATCTCAACGGTTGTAAGCACAAATCTATTTACCCAACTTTCTAAGTCAGGTAATTCTGAAAGCGCGCTGGGTTGTGGCGAAAAGTCTTCATCATCGAGGTTGCTAGAGCCAACCCCGTAATGCTCTGGCGTTGGAACCAGATACAACTTACTTGGGATCACGACTTCATCTTGCGCTAGCTCTGCTTTATAGAGTTCGAGCATTGGATGGTTCCAAAGGTCTTCATTGAATGGGACTCTTCCAGCGGGAGATGAAATATTTACTTCTTTGATTTGCAGGGTTGTGGGTTCGGTAGTTGTCTTCATTGCTAAAGAGTGCTGATTTTTCTGGCTTGCGACTTCAACCGAAAGGATGAACTTTCAAGCAAGATAACGGGGATTTTTTGATCTACGGAGAGCAATCTTGTGGATGGCTCGGGGCCCATTTTGGCCGCGTGGACTACTAATCAACCATGAACTTAACCGAATATCTCGATTCCAACTTTATTCGTCGCCGAAATCCCCGTGCCATCTTTGGCGCCGGACTACTTCTAACCTCACTGATTGCAGCGTTAGCACTTACGAGCGCTGCGAATAGATCGGTACTTGTCTGGTCCGCAAAGGGTGAGCTTGCCGTTGGCGATGTAATTGCCTCGAGTGATTTACGAGAGACAAAAGTGATGCTGCCTGAAAACTCAAAGCGCTACCTCTCAAGTGGTGCAAAATTGATTGGTTCGATCGTCACTAGGAAAATTGGAGCGGGCGAATTAATTCCTACTGCCGCACTTAGTAGAACTTCTAAAGGTATTGATTTGAACTCGGTTCCACTAAAGGTCGCAAAAAATGATTTACCTGGAGATTTACAAACTGGGCAGAGCATCGATCTCTACATCTTGCCGATTTCAGGATTGGCCTCGCAAAAGAGCAGCCTAACAAATTTAGTGGCGGCAAATTTGAGTGTTGAAGGGATAGATCAAAAGTCGCGGGATCTAGGAGGTGATGTTGGGGTAGTACTCAAAGTGCCACAAAATTTGGTCGAAGAATTACTTTCCAATGTGGCAAGCGGCCGGATTGTGTTGGTGCGAAGTGCAATCTGAGATCCCACAAATTCAAGTCGTCACTGCGATCGCAGATGCTGAGTCTGAAGATTACCTTTCCCAACTTCTTTTCTCACAAGGTTGGAGCATCGTCTTTCGAGCATTCGATTTCAATGGACTAACTGAGTTCTTAGATGCCCGCGGGAATTTAGCTAGGACTATTTTGATATACAAAACAGATTTACCAGGTTTGGATTTACTTGAATTGGAAAATCGCAAATCACCTACGAGCACCATCATTTGCATTGATGACATTCCAAACAATGCCCACCTATTAATGACGCAAATACGAAGCCAGTTGAGACTTCCACTTATCGCAAATCCAACACGAAGCCCCGAGAGCGCATCTGTTGAAACTTTAGCTGGAAGAGTTTCACGTAAGCCTCGAAGAGTTACGGTAACCGGAACCACGGGTGCACCAGGAAGGAGTGTCTTTGCAATAAATCTGGCAAACTTCTTATCCCACCAAGAGCCAGTAAATCTTGTTGATGCCGATATGCGTTCGACATCGCTTGCATATTTTGCTGGTCGAAGTAACGTGTCGAACTCAAACTTACATTTGGCCACCTTGGATTCAAAAGAGAAACCGGTTGGAATTGGCGAGATGGATTTGGCCGATTTAGCCATATTCGATATCGGATCGTTGCCCCCACTTGATGAAGTTGTGACCGACCGTCGCTGGCAGGCAGGTCTCATAAATTCCATTCTAGAAGAAACCACAACTTTGATTTATATGTGTAAATCAACGGGGTTAAGTTTGATCCGGTTGGAAACATTCATAAACCAATTTCCGATTTTGATTAGGAAACTTCCAATAATCTATTTACTGAATCAATCTGGGAACACCAGAGAAGATCGTGCACTGGAGCGAAGGTTTGGTGCCATCGTGGGTGGAGAAAATCATTTTGTTTTACCCGTCGATTCAAAGGTGAATCATCTGTTAAGCACACCCGGGAAGCGAAATTCCGCCTTCACCAAAGAGGTTGGTAAGATCGCGAGCATAATTTCAAATATTTAACCCTGACTCGGAGAATTCATGCCCGCCTTTGAAGATCGCATCGCTGCGCAGACGGCGCTAACAGATGCTGATCGCGCACGGTTAACGGATCTTCTTGTGGAATGGCAATTACTTTCTGATCTATCGTTTGCTGACTTAATTCTTTGGGTACCAAAACGCAAGGATTATCAGAGTTGGCCCGAGGGGCATATCGCGGTTGCTCATATTCGCCCAACAACGGCCGCAACAGTTTTCGCAAATGATGTTATTGGCCAAGAATTAAATTGGGGAAGTCATCCACGGTTAGATCAGGCGCTTTCAACTGGTGAAATTGACCGAGAGCTGGCCCCAGAGATGGTCGGTGAGATTCTTATTAAACAAGAGATCATTCCGGTCTTTTTTGATGGCCGAGTAATCGCAGTTATTTCTCGCCATAGAAATGCGGACTTAATGCGTTCGCCATCGCGACTTGAATTAAATTATCGCGAGATTGCCCACATGATCTATCGAATGGTTGCCGAGGGAACCTTCCCAATTCAAGACAATATTTATCAATCCGAATCGGCCCCGCGCGTTGGTGACGGATTAATTCGCTTAGATGTAAACGGCACTATTACTTTCGCAAGTCCAAATGCTCGTTCAGCCTTTAACCGAGCTGGGTGGAGTGGTGAACTTGAAAATCACAAACTTGGTGATGTGATCGAAACGGTAAAGCCAAAACAGACTCAAGCAACCGATGAATCTTGGCTAAATCGCATGAGCGGGAAGAACGTTAAGCGAGATGAATTTGAAAATGCTTCTGGCATCTTCGATTTACTTGCAATACCTATGATCGCTGGAAGTGACCATATTGGAGCAATAGTTCTAATTCACAACGTGACTGAATTGCGTCGCCGTGATCGAGCGCTTCTAACAAAGGATGCGACGATTCGCGAAATTCATCACCGCGTTAAAAATAATTTGCAGACCGTATCTGCTCTTTTGCGATTGCAATCTCGCCGCGTTGAAGATCCTTCCGCTCAAGCCGCTCTCTCGGAAGCTGTTCGCAGAGTTGCTTCAATCGCAATAGTTCATGAAACACTGTCGGCTAGTTCTGCTGAAAGCGTCGCATTTGATGAGGTATATGACCGGATTGTCCCTAATGCGATTGAACTTAGTTCTCGCCCAATTAAGGTTGCAAAAGTAGGAAGTTTTGGAATCTTTGATTCACAGACTGCTACTCCGCTTGCCTTGGTTATTACTGAATTAATTCACAATGCACTTGAACATGGCTTGGATAATTCGGGGGATGAGTTACGGGTAGAGGTAGATCGCGAACCAGGCCAGTGTGTAGTCAGGGTTATCGATAACGGTATTGGTTTGCCAGAAAACTTTAATTGGGATCAATCTTCAAATCTTGGACTTCAGATTGTTAAGACTTTGACCGAGAATGAATTAAAGGGAAGTATTGAACTCCGCCGAGCAATGAATGAAACCATTGCAGAATTGAAGTTTCCTGCTAGTTAATAAAAAAAGGAAGTAAAAAGGAAGTAAAAAGAGATTAGTTAAAGCCTGGCCAATACTTTTAAGGCTGACTTGCACCCAAAACTTAGAACTGGTTCTGGCTCTCCATCATACGAGCGCGGTTACGTGCAGCACGACGCTTAAGTGCCCGACGCTCATCTTCAGATAGTCCGCCCCAAACGCCGGCATCCTGTCCGCTTTCTAGCGCCCATGCCAAGCAAGGTTCCTTTACTGTGCAACGTTCGCAAACTTTCTTCGCCTCTTCGATTTGAGCCAGGGCAGGGCCAGTGTTGCCGACAGGGAAGAAGAGTTCTGGATCTTCATCGCGGCAAGCAGATTGATGGCGCCAATCCATGGGGGCTTGTGCTCCTTAATAGAAATTTATTTGCTTAAAGCGGAAGCGTAATTATCGCGTTTAATGGCCGTTATAACAAGGGTCTACGGGAATTAATAATTGTTAGTGATGCGATCGACATACATTGATCTGGTTAATGGTTGGTGCCCCCGGCAGGAATCGAACCTGCGCACCTGCCTCCGGAGGGCAGTGCTCTATCCCCTGAGCTACGGGGGCGGGATAGTTATTTCAAGTAGAGGTAAGCCTATCGTTACTGCAAAGATATGCCCATGAGCGAGTTGAATAACGAAAATAATCACGCACCAACCGAGCAAGCCTTCTTTGCAACTGGCTGCTTCTGGGGAGCAGAGCGTCGATTCTGGAATCTTCCAGGCGTAATTGCAACGAGCGTCGGATATATGGGTGGCATAAAAGAACATCCAAGTTATGAAGAAGTTTGCACCGGAAAGACGCTACATGCCGAGAGTGTTGAAGTAATTTTTGATCCAACAAAGATTTCCTACGATCGACTATTACAAGAATTCTGGACCATGCACGACCCAACTTCCTTGAATCAACAAGGTGGGGATATTGGAACCCAATATCGAAGCGCAATTTTCACAACTTCTGATGATCAATTTAAAAAGGCTATGGCCTCTAAGGCGAGATACCAAAGCGCACTAGATCGCGAGGGTATGGATGCAATCTGTACCGAGATTGTTGATGCTGCACCACACCAATATTGGTTAGCCGAGGAGTATCACCAAAGGTATTTGGCAAAGAATCCAAATGGTTATGACTGCCATTCCAGCACTGGAGTCGCATTTCCAGTTAACGCGGGTTAATTAGTTCTTACTAGTTCTTCCTAGTTCTTAGTAGGCGCCCAGGTCTTACAAAATTTTGATTGCGTTACCAACTAGAGCTTTCGCCTTCGGTTGCCCGCCAGCAATACCAAGCCACAACACTTTGGTGGCCGGCAAATTGGTCACCTAACTTATCTAATTCTTTTGGATGAATATCTTCCTTAAGCCCATGAAGTTTCTCCCATCCGCGGCGCATCGCTAAGTCACCGACGGGCCAAACATCCAAGCGCCCCAAATGAAACATTAGGAACATCTCAACGGTCCAACGTCCAATACCCCAGATATTGGTTAACCCAAGACTTATCTCTTCATTACTCATCGTTGGAAACTTGTGAAATGAAATAGCGCGACTCAAAACCGCTTCGGTAAGTTCTCCGATTGCTTTGGCCTTAGCACCTGATACTCCCGCGGTTCTTAATTTTGCAGGTGAAAGTCTGTCCATCTTTTCAGGCGTGATTCGACCGCCATTTAATATAGTTACTTTCTTGATAATTGAATCCGCGGCGGCAACAGAAACTTGTTGGGAGAGAATTGAATTCACAAGCGTTTGATAATGAGTTCGGGAATATTTCTTCTTAACTTTGGCGCCAGAATATTCGGGCACATCGATAACTCCGATATTGCAGATCGGCGAGGCTTTGATGATCGGAACGAATGCAGAATCTGACTTAGCAATCTTGCGGACAATCTGCTTCATTTGCGCATGAGTCGTATGAGCCACGATGGTAAAACTACTGTATTTTATGGACATGAGTTCAACTGCCTGGATCGTTACCCTTTTAGGACTTACGGCGGTACTCGGCTTCGATTTCGCTCTTGCATTCTTTAACCGCAATAAGACCACCACGCTTAGGGCCGCAGTCCTATGGACTCTCTTTTATGTTGGACTAGCAATCGCATTTGGAATAACCCTTGGTATTTGGTCAACCCACCAAGCTCGGCAAGAATTCTTTGCCGGTTGGGTTACGGAGTACTCGCTCTCATTTGATAACTTATTTGTATTTATCTTGATTCTTGCCCGATTGAAGGTTTCCAAGGAGCGCGAAGAGCTAGTTCTCTTAATTGGCATAGTCTCTTCACTATTTTTGCGTGGCGTCTTTATTGCCGCTGGCTCTGCCGTGGTTAATCGTTATTCGTGGATCTTCTTCTTCTTTGGCGCCTTCTTGATTTACACCGCTATCTCTTTGATTCGCGAGAGCGAGGAAGAAGAGTGGCATGAGGGAAGGCTTATTACCTATATCCGTAAACGCGGGGCCTCAACCTTCGTCGTGGCCTTAGTTGCGATCGCAACCACAAATGTACTTTTCGCTTTCGACTCGATTCCAGCAATTTTCGGTTTAACCAAGAACCCTTACATCATTGTTACCGCGAATGTCTTCGCGCTTATGGGATTGCGCCAGCTCTATTTCTTAATAGGCGGATTGATGCAAAAACTTATTTATTTAACCGAGGGCCTCTCAATAATTCTTGGATTCATTGGATTAAAGCTGATCTTTGAAGCCGCAGAGTCTCAAGGCTGGCACAAAGTCTTTGGCGTTAAGATCCCCGTTATCTCATTACAAGTAAGTTTGGGAGTAATTATTGGAGTACTAGCGCTTACAACAATCATTAGCTTGCTCAAGACGCATAAAGATCCACACCAAATTAATTAATTTTTTACGAATATACCTAGACCCTAGAAATATCGATTTCAACCTGCAATACTCACGGCATGAAAATCGAAGGTCTGCCACTTAAAGAGCTGCGCAAACGTAAGAGCACCAAGTGGCGTGACTTTGCACCAGATATCTTGCCTCTACCCGTAGCCGAGATGGACTTTGAAATAGCAAAGCCAGTTCGCAAGTTACTTATAAAGATGTTAGAGCGATCGGATACTGGCTACCTTGGTTCAGTACCCGAACTTCCAAAGAACTTTGCAAAGTTTGCCAAGAAGCGTTGGGGTTGGAAACTTGATCCAGAACAAATCTTCACCGCAACCGATGTTGGCGTTGGAATGGTTGAATTTGCCCGAACCTTCTTAAAGCCGGGTGATTTGATTATGCACAACACTCCGGTTTATCACAATATTTTAAATTGGATTAATGAGTTAAAGGCAACTCCCTACGATGCGCCTCTCGCAAAGAGCGGGCTTAATTATTCTTTAGATTTTGCCGCGATTGAAGCTGGCTATCGTTCTGGGGTAAAAGCCCACTTCTTATGTAGCCCACATAACCCAGTTGGAATCGTATTTACCAAAGATGAATTAAGTCGCCTTGCCGAACTTGCAAAGAAATATGATGTAACCATTTTCAGTGATGAGATTCATGGACCGTTGGTTTATTCACCTAATGAATTTGTTCCATTTCTAGACGTGAGTGAAACCGCTCGCGAAGTCGGCGTTTGTGTCACGGCTGCAAGTAAGAGTTGGAACCTTGCTGGCCTTAAGTGCGCGATGATTATTACCCAACATGAAAAGCAACTTGAGCGAGCAAAATTAATGCCTGCCGCGGTTCATTATCGGGCATCACTCTTTGGCGCTTTAGCAGCAGCTGAAGCATTTGAATGTACGGAATGGCTAGATGCGGCGCTTAAGACTTTGGATCGAAACCGCAAATTCCTAAAAGCTGAACTCGATCGAAAATTGCCTCAGGTTGGATATCGCATTCCAGATTGCACCTATCTGGCTTGGCTAGATTTGAGCGCCCTAAACCTTGGCGAAAATCCTGCGGAATTCCTATTAGAAAATGGAAAAGTCGCATTTAATGCCGGCATCACATTTGGTCCAGCATCTTCACAATTTGTTCGCTTCAACTTCGCTACAAGCCAGAAGCTGATTTCAGAGGGCGTGGATCGAATTCTTAAGGCGCTTAAGTAATTGGATATGGAAACAAGCGCGAAGAATTCAGATAAGTCAGTTGTAATAATCGGTGGGGGGCATAACGGTCTTGTCGCAGCCTGTTACTTGGCAAAGGCTGGATTGAAAGTAATTATTCTGGAAGCAAATCCAGATGTGGGCGGCGCTTCGGTAAGCCAACAAGTCTTTCCAGAATACGAAGCAAGACTTTCTAGGTATTCATATTTAGTTGCACTTTTGCCAGACCAAATTGTTTCCGATTTGGGTATTAACTTTAAGACTTTAGGAAGAAGCGTGGCATCTTTCACCCCAACAAAACGAGGGGATCAGGATCTAGGACTTCTCGTTAATACTGATTTGGGCGGCGATACCAAGGAGCATTTTGCAAAGATTTCAGGTGGCGAAAGCGAATTTAAAGCTTGGCAGGATTTCTATAGTGATGTTGCAAAGCTGGCAGATGCGATAGCTCCGACCATGTTGCAAAAGCTACCAACTAGGAGTGAATTGAGATCAAAGGTCAATCATCCGATCTGGGATGAAATTATGGAACGCCCTCTTGGCGAAGTACTCGAGAAGAGGTTTTCCGATAATTTGGTTCGAGGTGTTGTCTTAACAGATGGCTTGATTGGGACTTTCTCAGATGCCCATGACCTCCAGTCAAATATCTGTTTTCTCTATCACCTGATTGGCAATGGGTCAGGCGAGTGGAAAGTTCCTTACGGGGGAATGGGAGCGTTGATTAAGGAGCTAACAAAATTGGCCCTTGAAAACGGCGTAACCATTAAAACCAATTCCAAGGTAAGTAAAGTTGTTAAGAATGGTCAGAAATTCACA
>Ga0214164_1000097_pt1 | contig 56551 bp, 67 predicted proteins | sample TroBogepilimnion_13_FD_153003 | JGI IMG/M metagenome (GOLD analysis project Ga0214164, IMG submission 153003) | Freshwater microbial communities from Trout Bog Lake, WI - Practice 03JUN2009 epilimnion v4 | ecosystem: Environmental > Aquatic > Freshwater > Lake > Epilimnion/Euphotic zone ... | reverse complement strand
TCCAAAACTCGGGGCCGCGGTTCGACTCCGTGGGGGGAGGCCAACAGTACGGTGGCTGAGTGGCCCAAAGCAACAGCCTGCAAAGCTGAACAACCGAGAGTTCGAATCTCTCCCGTACTTCCACTATATAAATAACAATATGGCTACTCGATTAATGTTTATTGGGAATAATCGTATCCCCGATGCTACTTTATGTCTCAAATACGATAGATTTTTAATACCCGAATTTGAACGAACTATTATACATCATTGCACTCCTCAGGCAGATATCCGATCTGCATTCAATAGATACAATATTGATATGAGTCGCATTGAGTTTGTTCACGACAGTGAGCTGGTTGAGCAGTTTAATCGCGAGTCGTTAGTTGACACTATAACCTGGCTATCAGATCCAAATATTGCATGGATAAAACAGCAATTTTTAAAGTTTATGGCCTTAGATGTCTGTCAAGATACACAGGTTGTGATATCCGATTGCGACAGCATCAGAATTCGTCCGCATGAGTATTTTGTCAACGGTCTGCCGGTATTGTACCTGGACAATGAATACACTGAAAATCCCGGTTGTTGGGGATCAAGTTTTCAGGACCTTACTGGTATTGAACAACACCCAAATAATGTATTTGTGTCAGAATTTTTTCCGATATTAAAAACCGACTGGCAGGCACTAAAGACACTGATTGAATCACGTTCTGGTCAGCCTTGGATGGTGGCCTTAAGAAAACAGTTAGTATCAAGATCGCAGACCGAACACGGTGGATTAAATTTCAGCGAATACCAATTTTTAGGCAATTGGGTCATGCACCTAAGGCCTGATACACAGACAATAAAACAACAGCGATTTTGGCCTAATCTACACAATTCTTTAGAATCAGAACTAGACAGTATCAATATACACAGATTAAACTGTCTAAATGTTGATAGTAAAAGCTGGAACGTTCCAGTATCAATTGACAACATAGACTACTACGCTAAAGTAATTGATCAACGCATACAAAATATCTAATGTTATATATCCTAGCCAACCCCAGTGTTCGTCCAGTGGAACGACAGATTAAATTATTGTACAATACCTTGACCATGTCAGGTGTAGAATACGTAGTTACTACACTAAATCAAATACCCCCTGGAGTAACAGTAATAACCGACTGTTTTGTTATGGAAACTCCATTTAACGACCCTGGTCATAGCATGGCCATTGACTTAATTGAACAGGCCAGCCACAATCAAAATCGTCTGGTGTTTTACTATCCTAGCGAATGTGAAGCCACCTTGGGTGCCAGTTTCAATCCCACTGGACAAAAACTTACGGAAAAAGGTGTAGAAGGTTATTTGATTAAAAATGGCGATCGAGATATTGCTGGATTTGTAAAAAATTACAATTTTCCTGAATTTTTTGCCTGGATGTTGGTCAATGAATTTAATCTAGCACGTTTGGCCTATACGCACACCAAAATTGACACAGACCCAAAGCCATATCAATTTTTATTTCTCAATGGCGAACAACGTGGTATGCGCGATCATTTATTTGAGCTGGTTCGAACTGCTGGACTGTTAGAATCTAGTATTTGGAGTTATCGTGGCAGTAAAAGTTCTACAGGACTTGGCCCTAAAGAAGATTGGTTAGATCCATTTGTGCATTACGATTTTAGATTTTATGCCTATTACCCCAGTCACTATCATCTAACCGACGTCAGTATTGTCAGTGAAACTTCGCAAGAAGAATTCTTTCCTACAGAAAAAGTCTATAAAAGTCTAATGTTAGGACATCCTTTTATAGCCTATGGTGGTCCTGGATACTTATCACAGTTACGCAACATGGGATTTCAAACTTTTGGTGATTGGATAGATGAAAGCTATGACAATGTAAAATGGCCTCCTGAAAGAGGTACAGCAGTGGCCAACACCATGATGACGTGTAAAAACAACATCACAGCCGAATCGGTCAGAGTAAGACAGCACAATAGACAGCATTTTTTTACAGTAGCCAACAGCATATACAGCCATTTACTATCTGTGTTGCAAGAAATTGATAATAGTGTTATAATACATGAGCAATTTCCGGTTACCAAAGAAATAGTAGATCAACATTTTTTAAATTAAGAAAGGAGGCGCTTATGCTTCCTGTATCCGGTTGATGGAGGCCACTTGAATAGTACGTTTGGCATGCCCTTTAGGATCAATCAACTTACAGTTATTACCGTGCCAGCGATTAAGATTACCGTTTGATACTAATACATTACAATGCGGGCAAGAATATTTAGGGGGAGTAACTCCTTTGTTTGATGGAGGCTTACCTTTCCTAGCCGCAGAAATTTTAGCACATTTTTGCACTGAGCCAATGTTTCCGGTGTTGGCCAGTGCTATTTTTCTCTTATGCTCTTCAGATTTAGGACGACCTTTACCGGCCATAGACATTTTAAGTCTGGATTCTTCGGTGAGCATATTAACCCTTCGGAATATCTCAACATTAGAGTCTGGATCGTGATACTTACCATTTAGTAAGAGTGGGTTTCCCCAGTCCTGTCTAATGGTTATTTGCTCCTGTTGCCAGCACTTGACAGAATCAGTGTTTTCGTATATAATGGTAGCAGTAAAAGAATTTTTTCCGTATTTTTTTATATCATTTTTAATTCTATTAGATGATGTAAAATAAGTGATCCAAAGATCATCGTTTGGGACAATACCCAGAGTTTGATTTCTGTATCGATACCCGTGATAAAACTCACCGGTAATTTTGTTAGTTATTGTATAAACATAAGCGTCAATCATAATTGTCCTTTGTTTAGTTATTTATCATTTAGGAGATGTATTATGCCTTCAGTTTTTCTTTATTCAGATCCCCATTTTGGGCACCAGGGGGTATGCCGTTTCCTCCGGGCCGATGGCACAAAACTTCGCCCGTGGGACACCGCAGAGGAAATGGACGAGCACCTTGTTAAAGTCTATAACGAGCGTGTAAAGCCGAACGATAAAATTTATTTTCTCGGAGATGTTGTTATTAACCGTCGGGCTATGAGCACCCTTGCTCGCCTTAACGGGGATAAAGTTCTTATCCGCGGTAACCACGATATTTTCCGTGATGATGAATACAGACAGTACTTTCGTGAACTACGTGCTTACCACGTTATGAACGGACTTATCTTGTCCCACATTCCTCTACACGAAGCAAGTCTTGGTAGGTTTGGTACGAATATTCACGGACACCTTCACGCTAACAGAGTTATGAAGGCTCGCGGTGTTGATGCTCGCACCGGAGAGACATTATACAGTGATGAAGTTGATACAAGATATCACTGTGTCTGTGTTGAACAAACTCCAGACTTCGCACCGATTCTCTTTGAAGATGTATTAAAGAGGATTACCGAAGAGGGCGGTATTGTTGGCTTCCGTAATGGAAACGGTCCTGCTATGTAACTGCTGACCCCGCACCGCAAGGTTGTTATTCAGCATCCGCTATAGACGAAACCGGGGATGGGCTGTCTATACCAGGTTGAAGGTAATCCTGAATCAGAAACCTTCTCTCTGCGTTTTTGATAAATAAATATATCAAATAACTATCCAATTCGGGAGAAATAATGCAAAAATTTACATTAAACTGGGTACTAGCTCACGAGCCATACCATGTTTTTATTAAAGCAGCTAAAAGTTTTGCTGCAGAAGTAGCCGCAGAAACCAATGGTCAATACACTATTAATGTTGTTAGTCTCAAAGAGTGGAACGAATTAGCACATACAAATTTAACAAATCATACCACAGATCGTGAAAAAATTATCAGTTTAATTGACAACGGTACTATTGATTTAGCCACTGTTTATGCCAGTACGCTAGGTAAAATTGACAAAGATATTAATGCTTTGGCTATGCCATTTTTGTTCAATGATCACACAGAAGCAAGTAATATCATCGATGGCCCAATTGGACAACATTTATTGGCCAAGGTTGCAGAACACAGCAACATTCGTGGATTAACATTTACTTATAGCGGTGGTTTTAAAATTATCCCAAGCAAACAGGCAATTGAAACATTAGAAGATTTTTATCGATTGAATCTCAGTTGTACTAATAATCCAGTATCAATTGGTACTATCAAAGCTGTTGGTGCTAATCCAATTCCTGTAATGATTGAAGATATTACTAAAAAATTAGCCAGCGGTGACATTGTCGGCGGCGAAACAACATACACACGTTATTTCATACTAGAACAAGACCGGCATACCAATTACATCAATGACAACGAGCATAGTTTGTTTTTAACAAGTTTAGTTATAAACGAACAACTATGGCAATCGTTAGGCAAAGAAGTACAACAAATATTTTCTTGTGCTGCAATGAGAGCTGCTAAAATTGAACGCGAAGATAGTTTAGCAGACAACCTAATTGTTGAAGCACAGGCCACTAAACAGGGTATTGCCACAATCAAAATGACCAGTAAAGAAAAAGCAAAGTTTGTTACTGCTACTAAAGGATTATATACAGCATTAGATAGTTACTTTAGTCCAGGTCTATTAAATCAAATTATTGCAGGAAAAAAATAATGTTAAATGCAAAAGAATTTACAGCAAAATTAGCACAAGATTGCGAACCATTATATCAGTTTCATGAGCAGAGTGTAAAATCATACTTCGAATCTAACCCAAGTCGTGAAGAAATGATCGGTTACTTTAGTCGTCGTATGATTAACGAACGTATCAATTGTATACAGTTGGCTAAGCGTGTTTCTAAATGTGCTATGGACACTAGCCCGGAAGATATGTTCTTGTTAAGCAAACAAGCACATGATGAAGCTAAACATTTTTGGTTCTTAAAAGAAATTGTCGAAGACATGGCCGGTGAGCCTATTAATATTGTTGCCATCGAAGAAGGTATACGTCAAGCACAATTAAATAATGATGAAGAAACTATTCGTCCTGCTACATTATTAGAACGTTTTGAATGTAGCGAAGATCCACTTGCACTAGCAGTATACCAATACATTGCCGAAGGTATGGCACATCGTAACTGGGTGATGCAGGCCGAGTGTGCTCCTAATGCGTTAATCGCAGAAAAGTATGCCGAAATTGCCCGAGATGAGAAATTTCATGCAAGTTTAGGTCGTGCTGAACTAGAAAAGTTGGTAGTTGATCCAGAAGTACAAGCTCGTGCTCAAAATCTTGCCAACCAATTTATAGAAGTGTTATGGGATCTACGTTGCATCAAACAACATATCCCAATGTCTGAATTACATTAAATTGTCCAGATAGCGACTATTAGTCGCTATCGTTCTTGCTTTAAAATAAATTTTAAAATATAATACATTTACAATGAAAAAAATAATCGCTATTGCATTGGCATTTATTTCACTCTCGGTTCGAGCTGGGCAGGTAGTGCCTATTGTTTGGCCAGCTGCCACTGGATCAGCACAGGCAAATTATATTAGAGTTATAATTGATCAAGCCAATAAAGACCAAACCAAATATACATTTGTTTATGATAACAAAGTAGGAGCTGGCGGAACTATTGCTGCCAAATATGTATTATCCTATAACGGTATTTCTATTTTAAGTTATAGCAGTAGTTACTTTATACGTCCAGTGTTTTATCCAACTGAAAGTTATAATATAGCAGATTTTAAACCAGTACTAATTGAGTGTACAGGGCAGCCATACAGCATAGTTAGTACAAAATATAAATCACTAGAAGATTTACGCAAAGAAAAAGATATAACCATTGGTGTACTTTATGGTAGTTTAACCGAAGCTGTTGCCCGAGAACTACAGACCTTATTGCCAGATACACACCTAACACTAGTTGGTTATAATGGTACAATGTCAGGATTACAAGAAGTGTTAGCTGGAAGATTAGATCTGAATGTCAGTTTGCCAAACGATATAGAACAGTTTGAAAAAATAGGAAAGATCTCGGTAATTGGTGCCAGCGGTACTAGGCAGTATCCTGGATTACAGACATGGTATAGTCAAGGTACAAAAGGATTTACTGGATTGGTTGGTAACTATCAAATGGTAGTGCCTATTACAGTCAAAGAATCAGTACGAAAAGAGTTACATGAAATTTTACGCAAAGCTGCTCGCACAGCACCAGATCTACAAAAATTATATGACGCTGATCGATGCAGTCGTGCAGACGTTGATCTTAAAGATACCGATATTTTATATACCCAATGGTCAAAGTATTGGCCAGAAAAACTAAATTCACTTAAACAACAATGAATAAAAAACTAGGCTATTATTTTTGCAATGGGAAAGAATTTGAAAGCAAGATTCAAGCGTATCTTTACGCAACTGAAATAAAACAATCAATTCAGTGGATTTTCAACGACAATATATTTAATGCGGTTAATTGGGCTCAAGAACCTGAAAAATCTTTAGATGAGTTGTACGACCAACGTGCCAGAGAACTTAGAGAAAAATATGATTACATTATATTAAGCTATAGTGGCGGTAGCGACAGTAATAATATCTTAATGAGCTTTTATCGGCAAGGACTGCATATAGACGAAATTGTAACTAATTGGGTTCTCGAAGCAACAAAAAATTTTACTATACTTGATAAAGAAATAACCACACCCTGGAATTCTAATGCCGAATATGAACTTCATACTCGAGCACGATTGCAATGGATCACCGACAATATGCCTGCTACAAAAATAACATTTTTTGATTGTAGTCGTGCTATAATTGATTATTTTAAAAATGTTCAAGACGAATCCTGGGTACTTGATTATAAAGATCCTATTAATCCGGCTGTAATACAAAGATATAATTATATTGGGATGAAAAATTTACATAATAGGTTTGATCATTATAAAAGTATTGCTATAATAACTGGTACAGATAAACCTAGGATATATGTTAATCGTACCAATGAACTTTACCTGTATTTCTTTGATAAACTTACAAATATTACGCCTATTTCTCAACACTTTGCTGACTATACCAATACTGAGATAGAGTACTTTTATTGGTCACCAGAATCTTGTGATATGTTAGTTAAACAAGCTCATGTTATATTAAAATACTTCAAACAAAATCCTAAATATATACCATTGTTTTATCCGCAACTGATGATCGATCGTGCAACACAAGAAATTTTGTTAAAGCGTATAATTTATTCTAGCACCTGGGACACCACATGGTTCCAGGTTAAAAAACCAATGTTAGATTGGGAAAGCGAACTAGACCTATGGTTTACTAGGCAATTTAAAAATACCAAACTTATAAAGAACTGGAATGCTGGAATAGACTTTTTAACCAACAACCTAGATCCTTCATTTTTAGACCCTTTACTTAATAATAAAGGAATTAAAGGTCACGATAGCCCGCATTGGTTTGTTGGCAGGGTTGATTAAATTAATAAAATATACCAACCTGTTTTATAAAAATGCATAATACTAAATTTTAACTGCCAATGATAACTCTAGAACAAAACCAAAAACTGGGCCTATATACTGTAGGTGACCGCATTCACTACAGTAAAGTAAATGCCCTTATTGATGCAACCAAGACCAATGAATTTCCGCACTGGGATTTTAACAATAAAATTTATCAAGCTCAAGATTGGCATACTGAACCAGATATTGATATTAGAGAATTATATCGTCAACGTGCTCAGCAACTACGCGACCAATACGATTACATTAGATTAGAGTGTTCGGGCGGAAGTGACAGCACACAGGCTTTGTTTAGTTTTTTATTAAACAATATAAAATTAGATGAAATTGTATTTCGATTTCCTGAAGCCGGTAAAGGCAAGGTACCGGTGTCACTTTCTTATAATACAGAAAACCATTTAAGCGAATATGAATTTGCCACCAGGCCTTTATTTAATTGGTTAGCTACACACTATCCTGATATTAAAATAACTATACACGACTACTCAGCTGATATGTTGGCCGATTCTGATAGAGATGAATCATGGGTGTACGCAGCCAAGGATTTTTTACAACCGGCGCACGTTACTAAATTTACCAATTACCAAACCATTGGTCATAGACTATTAGCCGACACAGGAAAAAAGATCTGTATATTGTACGGCATAGATAAGCCAAAATTGTGTATAAAAGATAACCAATGGTACGCATATTTTATTGACTTTCAGGCTAATTATGCTAATCCCGACATAGGTGAGTACTCAAATATTACCAACGAATATTTCTTTTGGACTCCTGACCTTCCTACTCTTACAGTAAAACAAGCACACATCATACGCAATTGGTTTAATACACCTGCTAATCAACATTTACAATTTTTAGCTCGCTGGCCTAACCACAGTAATGCTCAACGTACTGCCTACGAACAAACAATTAAACCATTGGTATACCCCGACTATGATCATTTAACTTTTCAAGTTGCCAAACCTGGTACTAATTTTTATAGTGAGATGGACTATTGGTTTTATAGTCAATACAAAGATCATAAACTTTATCAAAGTTGGATGGCTGGTATAAACTTTGTCGAAGAGAACATAGATCGCAAATACTTTAATATAGAATTTGACCGTGTTGTGGGATTTGTTGGGTTTTTAACGCCATTTTATCATATAGGGCCAGCACACTACACACAGACTAATAAAAGATACGAAGTTGAATTAAAAGATCGTTTTTAATACTGTAATAAATAATTTAAGCAACGCCGGGTCGTCCGACGTCGGGTTTACATTGACGCCTAGAGTAGCAAAACTCTTTTACTAGTGTGATACACCTAGAACGCCGATTTCCGTAAGTAGATTCCTACAAGCAATTTAACTTGACAAATTACGAGTAACATCGTAAACTTATACTTCAATGGAGATTTTATGAAAAAATTTTTAGCAATCTTACTTACATTTTTCGCATTAACTGCACAGGCGCGAGAAAATATTACAATTATTTACGGATTTAGTGCCGGCGATAATAGTGCAAATTATGCCAGAACCTTGGCCGAAGAAGCCAATAAAATTCAAGATCGATATAATTTTCTTTTTGACGTCAGGCCTGGTGCCGGACAGGTTGTAGCATTTAATTACATAAAAAATACACCTAATACTATTTTTATGACATCGGGTGCTTACTGGGTAAGACCTAATTTTTATCCTACAGAAAGTTATGATGTACACGAAATGAGAACTATTATGACACAATGTAGTGTTCCTTTTGCAGTAGCATCGGGAAAATATAGTACATGGAAAGAAGTTCCTAAAGATAGTCCTGTTACTATTGCTACTAGCGGACTTGGGGTTGTTAGTCATTTAACTGCACTGGCTGTTATAAAAAATTATCCTAACGCCAGAGTAATTCCTTTTAAAAGTACTACTGATGCTTTATTAGCTGCAATGGGCAAACAGGTCGACCTGGCAGTTGGATTTGTCGGTGACCTAGAAAAATTTACCAGTGAAAATTCTAAAAATAAACTTGTTATTCTTGGGACAACTGGCCCTAAGTATGTGTCACAGTATCCTAATTTATCAAGTCAGGGCTTTTCTCCTACACTGGCAAAAATGAATACTCCCTATAACCTCATGGTGCCACGTTCATTTTCCGAGGAAAAAGCACACGAAATACGCGAAATACTGTTAAAGGTAGAAAATAAAAAATCTGTACGTGACTCTTATGCACCAGATTACTGCGAACCGTTTCAAGTGTCAGAAAAAGATTTACCAGCCTGGTGGGATGATCAAAATCGATATTGGACTAATTTAACCGTTGGTGTCAAATTAGATTAATCGATGATTGAACATAATTCTAAACTTGGGTATTATCGAGTTGGTAATAGAATTTTTTATCTAAAACCCGACGCCTATATATATGCCACACAGACAGGAGAACTGCCAGATTGGCAGTTTAATCCTATTGAGTTTGCTAAATTTAATTGGGAAAGTGAGCCTGAGACTAATTTACGAGAATTATATCGTCAACGTGCCCAACAATTACGTGATAGGTATGACTATATTAGATTAGAATGTTCAGGCGGAGGTGATAGTGCTACTGCGCTTTTTAGTTTTCTATTAAATGGCATACACATCGACGAAGTAATGTTTAGATATCCAAAGCAGGTGGATAAAGATTCTGTTGATGCTCCGTGGAATACTCGAGCTGAAAATACCCTAGGTGAAAGAAAATACGCAGCAGAACCATTGCTACATTGGATTAAAACAAACTATCCACAGGTAAAAATCACCATTCAGGATTACAGTGAAAACTTATTAAAAGATGACTACCTGCGGGACGAGTCATGGGTTTTTACCACCAGAGATTGGTTTCAACCTGGACACGGAATCAAGTTTGGTAATTTTAATACTCAAGAACAGCGTAAATTAGCAGATTCTAACAAAAAGATCTGTGTGCTTCACGGTATTGACAAACCTAAACTTGCTGTAATTGATAATAAGTGGTATTTGTACTTCATGGATTTACAGGCAAATAACCCATGTCCTATAATAGGTGATCACACAAATATTACCACAGAATTGTTTTATTGGACTCCGGACTTACCTGAACTAGTGGCTAAACAAGCACATATAATCAAGACCTGGTTTGATATGCCTCACAATCGGCATATTGGCCATCTTGTTCAAGGAATACAGGGCAGTCCTGCTCGCCGTACTGCATATGAGCAAGTTATAAAATCTATTATATACCCGGATTATGATGTAGAAACTTGGCAAACAGTTAAACCCACAAACAGTTTTTACAACGAAATGGATCATTGGTTTTATACAAATTTAACCGGTACTAATTTATATTCTGCGTGGGAATCGGGACTAAATTTTTTGTTACATAAAATTGATCCAAAATATTTTACATATGAATTGGGAAAACCGGTTGGGTTAAACATAAACTGTTCTACGTTATACTATTTAGGACCAAGTACAGCAGAATTAAATCAACCAGGATTTATAAACAGAGATTATTTAACTCAATCTAATAAAATTGCAGTAGAAAATAAAAAACTTAAAGTTGTGAAAATATAAATTGACCAATAAGTATTGCTATGTTATAATTATTACTAAGATGTAAACAGTTTGGGTACAGGGGTGACGCCCGTTTGATACCAGTGGTAGAATCAGTATGTGGCATTGCAAGAGTTCAAGTCGCTCGAATAATACTAATATCGGGTGTCCCCGAAGCGGCGCCAATATTTTAAAGCCACGAAAGTTTTATAGTCCTTGTACAACAGTCGCATTTAGCCGCTTGCACGGTAGCAGTACTTGTGATATGTGCCCGACCCAGAGACGGTCTGGGGGGTTTGGGGTCCGCGGTTGTAAAGCAAACAGATGTGCCCAAACTGTTTGCATTTTGCCCAGATGGTGGAATTGGTATACACGCTATATTAGTGTTTTCTTTATGTTTAGTATAAATAAACATGAGGAGAGTAAAATGCTATTAATAGAAGAATACATTACACAATCAAAGGTAGAGAGACAAACGCACATAGATTTAACTGATCCGTGTGTAGAACGAGGTGGTCCGCAGAAAGGCGGACTATCAAGTTATTGTAAAGGGCTAATGGCACATTTATTGGATACTACTATACCAAGTGGTCATAAGATACATGTATGTCATGCCTGTAACAATGAAAAGTGTAGTAATCCAAAACACCTATATTGGGGAACAGCACAAGAGAATAGATTAGATCAAGGGCATAATACTTCTCCTTGGGACAGAATGGTTGAGAAATATGGTTACGAAGAAGCCTGTAGAATGAACGCTAAAGGCAAGAAAGGTAACACACACGGTTCTGGAAACAAAGATAAGCCAAAGTCAGCGGATCAAAAGAAAAAAATCTCCGAGAGTATTAAGTTACACTGGGAGAAGAGAAAAGGGCAAGTGGCGTAATTGGTAGCCGCACTGGATTTAGGTTCCAGCGAGTAAAATCGTGAGAGTTCGAGTCTCTCCTTGCCCACCAAAGTTTTGTATAGTGTAATACTAGATAACACGACATAGAGGTACCTTTATGTAGATACTGGAGTACTGTTCCAGTTACAATATAGTTTATGCCCTAGTAGAGTTCGAGTCTCTTTCTGGGCACCACACAAAATACGGAGTGTTGGCCGAGTCGGTCGAAGGCGCTTTCCTGCTAAGAAAGTATATGGTCAAAAAACTGTATCGTTGGTTCGAATCCAACACACTCCGCCAAATTTTTCAAGGAGATCTAAATGGCAACAAACGCAAAAAAAACATCAAGTCATACTAAAACCGGGCGAACACTTTTAGGACCATTAAATATCAAGCAATTGGAAGACATGGTGTCTAAATCTAGTAAACCAAAAGAGCGAGATAAAATTAATCGTCGTATCAAAGAATTACAAAGTCGTCCAGGATATGTAAAACCCAAAGAAGAAGTTGCAGAATGACCGAAGAAAAGAAAAGTAAAAATCCATTTATAGCGGCTGCACAGGCCGCTAAGACCGTTGCCGCAAATCCTAAAATACCTGGAGCCAAGACAGCACAGGTTCAGTCGGCTAAGTTCGGTGCTCAGGTTCAAGGCAATAAACCAGCCAAAAGATCTGCTGGTCGAGGCAGATAAAGAAAATTAGATAATGAAAATTTGCATAATAGGATCGGGTTTCACTGGGATTCTTACAGCAATCGCTATTAAGAAAAACTGTCCTCGCGCACACGTTACCTTAATTGATAGTCCTGTTGAACCCAAGAATGCTGGATTTGGCGAATCTGCTCCTGGGGAGTTTATTCGATGGATGATTAAAATTTTAAAAATATCTAACGCCGATCAACCCAAATGGTTAAGCCAGTTCCTAACAGAATCTCGTAGTACTCTCAAATATAGTGTTGAATTTAAAGATTTCCTGCACAAGAACGATTCGGGATTTTATAGTCCAATGCGACTGGCACCCGACCATAAAATTATTTTTAATAATGACATGTCAGATGAAGAAATGCCAATGAGCTGGCTTGAACCTGGCAATACTGCTTATAAATTGTATGACCTATGGTACGAGTTATATAAAGCTGGAAAAATTAACTACAAAGATTACCAGTCACATCATGACCCATTTTATTGGTACAATAAAGGTAATAAATTAAATTGGGTTGAAGATCGCTTTAGTAATAACTATGTTAGCACACATCTTAATAGTTTTAAAACTGGTGAGTGGTTAAAAAAAACATATGGTAATCTCATTGATACCTGGGTCACCGGTACAGTGCAGGATATTAAATTAACCGATTCGGGATCTATTAGTACCTTGCTCCTTGACCAGGGTCGAGAAATTAATTGTAATTTATATGTTGATTGTACTGGTTTTAAGAGAGTACTCGGGCATAAATTAAATTTAAAATGGTGTACAGCATCTGCAGGTATACGGCACAATACTGCTGTAATCATAGCAAATGGACATCGTACAACCGAAGATTTAAAAAAATCATTAATAACTGTTACCAATGCCACAGCAATGGAATACGGTTGGTTATTTGACATTACACTATTGGATAGAAAAAGTTATGGATATGTGTTCAATTCAGCTGATAGAACAGTAGATCAGGCTCTAGACGAAATGGTCGAAAGTAGTGATTCGAATACAAGATTGCATGACCCTTTGGTGGTAAAATGGGATCCGGGTAGTTATGAAAATTCCTGGAGTAAAAATTATTGCCTAGTAGGTCTAGCATCAAGTTTTGTTGACGCATTTGATGCCAGCGGCATTTTACTGCAAATATTACAAATTCTACAATTAATAAAATTTATAAATGATCCAGTAGGCAGTAATTATGTACCAAAGGATTTTAGTCGTTTTTTGTTAGAAACTCAAGACAGCATTTGCGAAAGATTAGATTTTAGTTTTGGACTAGCACCTAGATCCAGTAGCAATTACTGGCTACGTAATCATGATATAGCCTTGCAAAACAATTTTAAAGAACGTTTATTTGATATACTGTCAGATTACAAACACACACCGGCCTCGATGAGGGATGGCACCTTTAGACCTTGGCAAGATCATTTTTATTACAATACAGCAATATATTATAATATAGATATGGCACGTAGATGTCGTCAAAGTGATCCAATTACTTTAGAAATAGCAGATAAATGGTTTAAATCCTTCAGTGACATCAATTACCTAAGAGCCAAACAGAGTCCCACACAATCTGAGTGGTTTGAGCAACAAGGCATAGATTTATCCAGTCTTTTGATGTAAATCTATAGATTTTTGTTCAAAAACACCCAGAAATCACATTTATCAATAACGGAACTTTTGATATAAGAATATTTTACTTGGATAGGCCAAATACTATATAATACTGACACCAACGGTGTCATAACAAAAAGGAAATTAAGAATGAAAAAATTATTAACCGCATTACTAATCGTAGCAGGTATAACTGTAGCACAAGCGCAGGTTTCAACAAACTTGGGCGTAACTAGCGACTATCGCTTCCGTGGTATCAGTCAAACTCAATTGGCACCAGCAGTACAAGGTGGAATTGATTTTGCCGATAAAAGCGGACTCTATATTGGTAACTGGAATAGTTCAGTTAGCAGTCAGATGTACACTAACGGCGCAGGATTAGAAAGCGATTTCTATGCTGGATACAAAAAAGAGTTTGGTGGAATTACATTTGACGTTGGTTCTTACAACTATCTCTATCCACGTGCCTCTGCCGCCAATGGTGCTCGGTTCGACACCAACGAAGTTTACATTGGTGCCTCACGTGGCCCAGTTGCACTTAAAGCAAGTCAATCAGTGAGTGATTATTTTGGTGCAGCAAACAGCACAGGATCACGTTACTATCAAGCAGATGTAGCCTTCCCAGTTGCCGCTAAGATAACACTAAATGCTCATGCTGGTATGACCAGTGTTGCCAATAACTCAACATTAAATTATAATGATTATAATGTTGGTGCAACATACGATTTATCTGGTTGGGCAATTAGTGCCAAGTATTACACAAATAGTTCATTGGGTTCTGGTGTTGTTAGTGGTAATACTATCAACGGTTTAGACCTAACCAAAAACGCATTGGTAGTATCTGCCAGCAAATCATTCTAATCTAATTAGAACAAATAAAACCCGCTTAGGCGGGTTTTTTATTGACCTGTAATTCGGTCTATGTTATACTGTGTACAGTTCAACACTTATAGGAAATATCATGTTTGAAAGTTTAGAAATCCGCAGAGCAGCAAATGGTTTTATTTTGGTAGTAAATACCGAAGAAGATTCAAAAGAATTTGTTTATGATACTGAACGTAAACTAGTTCGTGTGGTTAAACAATACCTTGGCGAACGTGTTGCCCGAGACGAATCAAACGATTAACGTTCGAATAGTTTACGCTCAAAGTCTTTCTTAAGATCAGTGGCATTGCGATTGGCCTGATACCATTCAATGGTTTTTGCAATGCCTTCTTTAAACGTCACTTCAGGCTTCCACCCTAACCACAATTCTTGATTACGAGTATCAGCCGCACGAGCGTGTACGCCTTCTGGTTTGCTACGATCAAAGAAGAATCCTTCGCTGGGGCTGTAGCCCATAATGTCGCACACTGTTTGTACAGCGTCGGCAATTTTAGTAATTTCGCTGGTACCAATATTAATACTGCGACAGTCAGTGATCTTTTCGCAGGATAGTTTTAGTCCTGTAACAATATCGCTTACATAGGTAAAGTTACGATCTTGTTGTCCGCTACCCCAGACTTCATATGGATTTTGTTCGATCATGGCTTTGGCAATAAATGCAATAATAGCGTGGCTTTCGTTTTCACGCGGACCATATACAGTAAATAGTCGGCAACTTACACCTTTAGTGCCAAACTGTTTGTGATATCCTTTAAGAGCCATTTCGCCCATGAACTTGGCCCAACCGTATTCGCCATCACTGAGTGCAGCACCTTTGGTAAATGGATCTGCCATTTCTTCGCTTAGGTAGCGTTGTTGGTCCGGTCCATCTTCCTGTAAGTTAGTTGGATAAGCACAGGCACTTGAAGTATATACTATACGATCAACCTTGTTCAAGTGACTGTAATAAAATACATTACCATCGATTAGGAAGTTTTGACTAATTTCTCCTGGGTGTGTTTCAATAAATCCACGTCCTCCGTGTATATTGGCCAGGTGGAATACAATGTCTTTATTTTGAGTAACTTCTCGAGCAACTGCAGCATCACGCAGGTCACCTAATACAAAATCGATTTGATTTCGAACACCGCTGATATTTTCAATTTTACCACTGCTAAGGTCATCTACCACTGTGACTTCTGCACCATCTGCCAGCAGACTTTCAACTAAAAAACTGCCAATAAAACAGCAACCGCCTGTAACCAAAACTCTTTTATTTTTAAAAAACATATATTCCTCTTAATTGATATTGATAGGGTATAAGCAATTACGCCCTGTTTGATTTAACTGTTTCCACTGCCATTCAGTTTCACAAGTCATTAAGTAATACTCTCCGTCTTGTTTGATAAACGCTGTTGGGTCAATTATTTTATATTTATTATCCCACTCAAAGTCCAAATTGATTATTTTAGTGGCCGACGGGTTATTCATGTCAATGCACCAACCATAAGGTCGGTGTTGTATGGTGTTGATATCTCTGGCATCGCTGGCATAGTTATCATGTCCAAAGCCCAGTACCAGGCCTCCACCAATGTCTAAACCGTTACAGCCACCGCGCAGTGAAGGGTAGTTATCAATAGGCATCATATCGGTGGTTAAATCAACGGTAAATGCTGTAGAAACTGTGTCTCCGGTGAGGTTTAATACCCTAAACGGACTGATTTCATGCACAAAATATACTTCACCGTTATAGGTAAATGGTCCCCAATTCTTTCCTGCTGGGATAGCATCGGCTAACTGAAGTTTTAAACAGATCCAGTCTTCGTCGTTTTGTATAAACAGCTGAGGAACAAATCGTTCCCATTCATTGAAGCGAACCGAGTAACAGGCCGGTGTTCCAAATAAGTCAAATGCTCTTGGATCTTCTCCAGGGCCTAGTATGGTGTCGCCAACACAAACCTGCGAGTTTGGCCAATCAAATGTTGTGACTGTCCTGGCAAAAGTATAATTGCCTACGCTACTTTGGAATACATCAAGACGATCAGGAGCAAATTCAAATTGATTTAATACTGTTGGTGCAGATATAGTAATTTTCATAATGTTATTTGATAGTTAGAGAGTCCGTGATCCAGACCTTTGAGTTTGATGCCAAGACTGTTTAGATTAGCGCCACTGCCGGTATAGTTGTTGGCACTGGCGGATACAATTTCAAAATCTTTTTCTAAATTGTTTAGTGTGCAGAATTTTGCTAATACTTCACTGATTAAATATTTTGTTTCATAAACAGCATTGACATCTTTAACAGTCCATGAATTAGCCACACAGTGGTCAATTACCAAACATAAATCCTGTATGCTAAAGTAATCAAAGTATCTATTATTAGTTACAGCCAGTGTAGCACTACGGTTTAAAAATCTTGGAAATATGCGAGTTGTAATTTCTCCAAAGCCAAAACAATTAAAAATCCTAACGGTATAAAAATTATCAGTGTCAGCACAGATACGACTTTTTATATTTTGACCAAAACCGTAACTGTCTGCAGGCAATCGATCAAAGATTTGACTTTCAGTGACCTGATCGATATCAGCGGCAGTATCAAACTCAGCACCCGAGCCTAGATTAATAAATTTGCCAAACAAAGCACGATTATTATAAAAATTCATAAACAGGCCAAGATTGTTTCTGGTATCACCTAGACCGTCTCGGTCTTTCATTATAGCAGCAGCATTAACAATCACGTCTGGATGTCGATCCAGTAGCCAACTGCGAACTGACGCAGGATCTAGTAGATCTACAACATCTCTGGTCAATGGATAAACTACATGATCCCGACTAAGGCTATTAACCAGACTGGATCCAACAAAACCACGAGCACCTAAAACAGCTATTTTCATATTTGAACAATCATTTCTTGGTCAAGTACTGCCTGTGGTAAAAACGGAGACATATCATGTAGACCGCCCTGCAGACCATCTGGTTTAAATGCCTGTGCAGGTAATACATCAAGAGTATTTTGACTTATAAACTCAACAATAATTGGAGTAGTAGCACGTAGCAGACTACTCATCTGTTGATCGAGCTCTTGGTTATTGGAGATCTTAACATAAGGTATTTCAAATGCTGTTGCAATTTTACCAATGTCGGCAAAATAAACTCCGGTTGAATTGCTGACGCCCCAACGTCGTCCGCCAAAAAACTTGTCTTGAGTTTGTTTAATACTCATATAGCCATCGTTATTGATCACAAAGATCTTTACAGGAATATTGTGTTGTCTGATTACTGCTAGTTCTTGTAAGTTAGTATAAAAACTACCTTCGCCGATGACTAATGTGATATTTAATTCGGGATCGGCAAAATGAACGCCTACGGATGCTGGAACAGCATAGCCCATATCACCCTGTGCGGCCTGTGCCATATAACGACAATTTTCTTTATACTTGCCATTGCTGGAAAGAACGTAACAGGGCTGGCCTGCATCTACAACAAAGCAGTCATTTGGTTGCATATTGCGATTAATACTTTCCACAATTTCATACAGGTTCAATCCGCCTTCGTCAGATCTATGTACCTCAGGATCATATATGGGCCACATAGTTTTCCAATGTTGGCACTTAGCGGCCCAAGAACTAACCTGGTATTCAGAACCTAAATCGACAGTGTCAAAGAAATCTTTAACATCACCGTTAATTGGTAGATCAACTTTGAATACGTCCTTACCAAGTTCATTAGCATCAATATCTACCATTATTTTTTTACTTGCTGGACTGAATGTTTTAGTATCGTACCCAATATGTGTTACATTCATGGAACAGCCAAGTATGATTAAACAGTCTGCGTTCTGCATGGCAAAATTTGCAGCACGGGCACCTTTAACTCCAATCATGCCCAGGTTTTGTGGATGCTCGTATGCTATTAGATCTCGCGATAAGAATGTTGTCACAAACGGAATTTGATACCTATCAACAAACTTTCTAAATTGACTTCTAGCGTTGCCAAGATTAATACCATTACCGGCAACAATTACCGGACGCAGTGAATTTTGAATTATTTCTAATGCACCAGGAAATCCTTCTGCAGAATCTGTAGTATTGCTGTCAGTGGGCTGGTATATTGGGTATCCTTCGGGTATTTCTGCAGACTGCAGGTTACCAGGAACGTCAATCCAGACTGGACCCGGGCGACCAGATTCAGCCAGATATATAGCACAGTCTAATGCGTAAGGAACATCTTCGGCTCGCTCAATGGCCACAGCATATTTGCAAATGTGCTTGACAGTCTGTAGAGCATCTAGGTCCTGGATACCGTATTTTCTAATCTGTATGCCTTTGTTACGATTAATGTACTTGGCCTGATTGCTCATGGCTGTATTACCACTGAGAAATAACACTGGCGCACTTTCTTCGTAGGCATTTAACAAACTGGTCATAGCATTGGTTACACCACATCCGGCTGTGACATTACAGACACTTAGTCGATTATTTGTTCTTGCTGAACCTACTGCAGCATGTCCAGCACCTTGTTCGTGATGAAAAGCAATAAAATCAATATTGGGATTTTTAATAAACCCGTCATTTAATCCTGCGGTACTACCACCGACTAATCCATACACTTTGGTAACACCGGCTTGGTTTAGCCTTTGGGCAATATAGTCATTTACTTTCAATGTTATCCTCTATTAGAAATATACCTTATTATAAGGTATTAAATTTGATTTGTAAATATTTATGTGCTATTATAATGACGTTAAATATTCAAAAAGGTCAATGATGAAAAGAGTTTTAGTTACCGGTGCTACTCGTGGTATTGGACAAGCCATAGCACAAGAGTTTAAACAAGGCGGAGCCTGGGTCATGGGCATGGGCACACAGCCCGTAGCGACCCCAGAATATTTGGACCAGTATCTAGATTGTGATTTTAGCAAACAAGATCAAATAGACTCTGTACAAAATATTCTGGCATCAGCTGACATTGATATTTTGGTCAATAATGCCGGCATTAATGTTGTACGTAATTTCTGCGAAATTCCTGCAGAAGAGTTTTGCCTAATACAACAGGTAAATGTCTATGCACCTTTTAGGCTGTGTCAAATGGTCCTGCCACACATGGTTGAACAGGGCTGGGGTCGTATAGTCAATATCAGTAGTGTCTGGGGAAAGAAAAGTAAAACTGGACGTGCTAGCTACTCTACCAGTAAGTTTGCCATCGATGGACTAACAGTTGCATTAGCACATGAATTTACTCAGCACAACATTCTGGTTAATGCTGTGGCTCCTGGATTTATTGACACCGAAATGACCTGGCGTAACCTCGGCGAAGCTGGTGTTGCACGTATGCTAGAAAATGTGCCAGCTAAACGATTGGCTAAAGCCACGGAAATTGCCGAGTTTGTTGCTTTTTTAGCCAGCGAAAAAAATACCTATATATCTGGACAAAACTTATCAATTGATGGAGGATTTACACGTGCTTGATTTTGTTGTTAGCAGCCATCGCGGTGATTATACCGTGCAGTTTCAGGATCAGTTCAATCCTGAGTTGGGCACACACTATATCATTGATAGCAATTTAACAGCGGGTCTGGATATTCCCTGGCAAGATAATGTGGTACTGATAGATGCCACAGAGGATACTAAAAGTTATCAGGGTATCGAACCAATTATTACAGAGTTACTGTCAAAGAATCTTAGACGCGATAGCCATTTGGTTGCCATTGGTGGAGGTATCACACAGGATATTGCCTGCTTTATTGCCACTACATTCATGCGTGGTATTGCCTGGACATTTGTTCCTACCACAGTATTGGCACAGGCCGACAGTTGCATTGGCAGTAAAAGCAGTATTAACTTTGGTAGGTATAAGAATCTACTGGGATCATTTACACCACCTGATCGGGTTATAATTAACAGTAGATTTATAGATACTCTAGCAGATTCTGATGTAAAGTCTGGCATTGGTGAAATTATTAAACTGCTATTAATCAGTGGACAATGTCCTGCACCTGGTGAGATTACTAGAAGCAATATAGATAGTTATGTATATCAAGCACTAATGATTAAAAAAGTCTATATTGAACAAGACGAGTTTGATCAAGGCATACGTCAAATATTAAATTATGGCCACTGTATCGGGCACGGCATAGAAAGTTCTACAGATTTTGCTATACCACATGGCATAGCCATCACCATTGGCATGGATGCTGTAAATAGATTTGCTTACCTACAGGGACTGATCACAGAATCCCAATGGCAATTGACTCATCAGACCTTATATGAAAATTATCAAGAGTTTGTTGATGTTTTTATAGACATTGATCGAGTGTGTGGTGCAATGACCAAAGACAAAAAGAATACGGGCAGTAAGATTAATCTTATTCTGCCCGCTAATTTGACTATTAAAAAACAGGGATTTGAAAATTCCCCGGCACTGTGGGAGTCAATCCGTAGTGCCTTAACAGATCTTCCAATTACTGCCCGATAATTGCTCTCCAACGTGCTTCCAGCATGTCAATACGCTTATTATCTTCAGCAAAGATATTACCATAGTATTCGCGTTTATTCTTTAACCACAGTAATTCAAATTCAACTGCTGACAGCAGAGCTTTTTCAGCTGTTGGCAAATTAATTGCAGCACCATCAAAAATAATCTTGCGTGTTTCGTAACGATCTAAATGAACAGCCTGTACAGCACGGATAGCCGGAATAGCATCAATAGAAATACCACCGCCCATGACTAGTTCAAGTCCAGCATCTTTAGTGGCCTGTGCTGTATTAATCACGTATTGTGTAACTTCGTCTTTGTTAATATCTTCACGACCGTTCATGCCCATGCTCATAACAAAATCAACACGACCAAATACCAGTCCGTCTAGACCATTTTTGGCTTTTTCAATTTTGTCTTCTAGGTTATTATAACCGGTAATAGTTTCTATATTGGTTAAAAATTTAGTATCTTTTTGTTCATCGGCTGTGTAGATTTTATTTTTAGCGTCAATAAATTTCCATAACGCATAGCCTGTTTCTACCATTGGAGCAATAATGTAGTCAACACCATATTGTTTAACTTCCATTAGGTCACGCATGGCTTCACATCCGCCAATTTTAAGTCCAATTTTTACATCTGCTCTGCGAGCAATTTCTAATAGCCTGAGCAGTTCATCGGTACGTGTGCCTTCTGCTTCGAATTCGGCTTTTACTGCCACATATCCAAATTCTTGTTTACCCCTTTTGAGGATGTCGAGCATTTGACGTTCTTGTTGATTCATAATAGTTTCCTTTGGTTAGTTTATTGGTCTAAATCGAATACTGGTAAAATATAATCTTTAAATTTTTCTTGGTGATCCACTATGTAGGCTGGATGATTTTCATAATTAATTTCTACTATCTTATTAAATTTTACATCTTCCAAGAAAATTGCCATGGCTTCTTCTTTGGTCTGACTTTCAAATTTTTGTTTTTGTCCAGCAACAATATCTCTACTGTGTCCCCAGGCACGGAACTTTTGTAATATCATATCTCCGTCACCGTTGTCCATAGAACAAAAATGCCAGCCAGCATTGTCTATAATATCAGTACAGGCTCTGTGTTCTCTAACAGTGGCTATCAATCTCTTTTTAGCAGTTTTATAACTCAGTAACAGTCCAGTGGTGTCGGCCTGTTGCCACGGTTTCCAAAGAGCATTAAATTTATATGCATACAGTCGGAGTCTGAACATAAAAATAGGATCCAGTTCGGGATTATGCTTAATTTTATCACAACAGACATCAAATGCAGACTGTTTGATTGTTTCATCACAGCAACTGGCCAGTATAATGTCCTCGTCCTCGGCGCCTAATTCAGCAAGAACTTTATAAGCATAGTTGCCTTGGAATCCATCACGGGCCCAGTCCATGCTATTTTTATTACTGCCTCTGTCGGCAAAACTGTTGCTGTCAGTTAGTTCAGGATGAGCCCGCATGGTTTCTTCAAAACTATCAAAGGTGCGATATTCAATTTTACTGGCCCAGGGGCGAAAACGCTCGTGATCAAAATTAAAAGGTTTTTTAAGTCCGGTATGTGTTTCTCCGGCTTCGACCACAATAAACCGATCGACAAAATCCCAATGTTGATTCAAACGTATTTCAAATAAATCGTTTTCGTTAAAAAACATAGTGCAATCAAATACTGCCATAATATATCCTTTTTAAATGTATAAACTCATAAAACCATCAACCTGACGACCAATCCAGGCAATCTGTTCAGGCGTAATAACAGCACTGGTTCCGTGGAAGTAACTGTTAAGCATAACGTGTGTGGCCACTGGAAAGTTATCTTTGGCCAACTGTGGATCCATCAAATGGCTGTAGGCTGGCTGTAGCATAATGTTGCCGGCAAAATATGGACGAGTTTGAATTAGATTTTCTTCTAGGTAATCTACAATTTCATTACGAGTAAATGGAGCACCTTTTCTTATAGTCAGTGGGAACGCAAACCAACTTGGATCTGCTTTGTCCTGTGCTCTGGGCAAGTGGAAAAACTCTTCATACTTACTGTAGATATCAAACAACAGTTGATAGTTACGCTTACGCAGATTGTGTATCTCGGGTAACTTTTTAAGTTGTTGCATACCCATGGCACATTGAACTTCAATTGGTTTTAAATTAAAGCCAATTTCGTCATAGACAAATTTATGATCAAATATTTCACCAGGTAGTGTAGGAATCCAATCGTTAAAGCGTTGGTTACAGGTACCACATTTAAGTTTATTGGCTTCTGGCCCTACGCAATAACAACCACGTCCCCATTCACGGAAACTGCGCAGGATAATTTCTTGTTGTGGATCACTGGTAGCAACAAAGCCACCTTCACCCATAGTCATATGGTGAGCTGGATAAAAACTGCAGGATGCCATTAGCCCAAAACTGCCCAATGGACGACCATCATAGGTAGATCCTAGTGCGTCACAGCAGTCTTCTAAGAACACCAAATTGTATTTTTTAATCAAAGCCATTAGCCGGTCCATGTTGGGACAGTTACCTAACACGTGAGCAAACGTAATAATCTTGATATCTGGATCATTGGCCAATACCTGTTCAACTTGATCTAGGTCTAAATTAAGTGTGTCTAACTCAATGTCAACAAATACCGGCTGAAAACCCATTTGAATTGTGGGATTAACTGTGGTTGGAAAGCCTGCAATAGGCATTAGAACCTTGGTGCCTTTAGGGAAATTATATCCACGCTTGCTGGTCATAGCAGCCATCATTAATAAGTTACTGCTTGAACCAGAATTAGTTAATACTCCGCCAGTTTTACCAAACTGTGCCGGAAAGGCACGCTCAAATCGCATACCATTGTCGCCCATAACTAGCCAACCTTTGAGCAGGCTTTCTACAGCGGCCACATATTCTGTGCTGTCAAAGTGTGCGCCAGCGTAGTGTACCAAATCTTGGCCGGCTGTCCAGGTTTTGGTGGATTGTTTATTGTCAATGTATTCTTTGACTAAGCGTAGTATTTCTTCCATTATTGTCCTATACGTTGTTTGTACATGTGTAAGTTAGTATATTCGGGATTGGCCCAGGTATCTAGATCAGTGACTGGTATTTTTGAGATTAATTCTGCCACTGATTGTTCTATAGTAGTATAAGACCAAGACCCCACTAAGTCAACCATCAGTTGATTGTTAACACGATAACTTCTAGGGTCAGTTAGGTCTCGACTGATTACTTCTAAATTGGGCAATGATCCAGCTAAGGCACGCTGTACTGATTTGGCAATTTCAATTAGACTATAGTTGCCGGTGCTGACATTGAGTATCTTTGGCCATTTGGGCAGATTAAGTACGTGTCCATATACCTGTACCAGATCGTTAACGTGTATTAATGGACGGCTTACTCTAGGATCATTGATATAAATGGTACCGTCTAGTATAGCAGTTTTGGTCATGGTGTTCACAACCAAATCGGTTCGCATACGTGGTGCCCAACCATAGACAGTGGCCTGACGCAGGGAAATGATTTCAAAGTTATCGTCACTGAGATAGTTAAATCCGTGCTCGCTTTGTATTTTACTAAGCCCATAGGGATAATCTACTGCTGGAACCATAGATTCGTCTAACAGCAAATTGTCGTTTTTACCATATACGCTACAACTGCTGGCAAATATAAATCTAGGCACTCCGGCCTGTTTGGCATGATATGCTACCAGTGTAGTTCCGGCTAGATTTTGGACAAAATTATCACTGGGTTTAAAATTGGCCATTGGATCGTTGCTTAATCCGCCTAGGTGTATGACTGTGTCAAAGCCACGATAGTCGTCTGCGGTACTGTCAAATACGTCTAATTGTCTAACAGTGACACCGGGCATAGAATCTAGGTTACAGCCAAAATCAAATTTATCTACTACTGTGATTGTGTGTCCTTGTTGTGCCAGATATGGAACAAGTTTGGAGCCAATATACCCGGCTCCACCGGTTATGAGTAAGTTCATTGAAGTCCTGTAATAGTTGAATTATTATATATTTACACTAAACAAATGTCAATGATAAAAAAGTTTATTGACTTTTAAGTCAAACTTAAATATACTATACTCGACTATTAGAAAACTTCAATGAAACCACTCTTTATTCTAACCAGTGCCTTAAATACCAAATTTGGCGTACACTCAAACGAACAACGACTACAGCAAACACTGGACAGTATTGCGTCTATATGCAAATACTGTCCTGGTGCCAGTATTGCTGTCGTAGAGATGGGCGGCTTTCCACCTACCAAAACTCAAATTGCTATTATAGAATCCCAAGTAGAATATTACTACAATTTTAGCGAAAACGAAGCAGTACAAGGTATATTTCACAGTACCGATAACTGGGACATTGTAAAAAATACTACAGAAGTAATGATATTTGGCGAACTGTTATCACAGATGATGGAAGCACGAATTCCTGAACAGTTTGATAGAATATTTAAAATGTCTGGGCGTTATCAATTGACTGAAAAGTTTGATCCTGCTTATTACAAAACAGTTCCGGATAACATTGTGGTATTACAAAGAAAAACTAGCCAATTCCCTCTACAAGTTACAGACGGTATGGAATATCAATTTATGAGCAGACTTTGGTCATGGCCGGCCAAGCATACAGATCAAATCGTTGACAGTTACCAACGTGGATTTGTTGGCATGGCACAGAGATTAGATGCTGGTGGGTACTTTGATATTGAACACATGCTGTATTATTATTTGCCCGAAGAATTAATAGTACAAAGACCCACGGTAGGATTACGTGGATTACTTGGACCAAACGGAGTAGCAATTGAAGATTGAACAACCTATTAACATATTAGTGCAACGACGTGCCGCAATCGGTGACGTTATAATGACCACAGGTGTAGTTCGCGAATTAAAACTGCGTTATGGCAACAATGCTAACATAGATGTAGCCACAGACTGTTTTGAAGTATATCGTAATAATCCACATGTTCGCAATATCATTGCTGTAGACGGAGTTGATGTTCGGCAGTATGAAGTCTACATTAACCTTGACGATGCTTACGAATTAAATCCTAAGAATCACTATGTAGACAGTTATTTTTATCGAGCATTTGGCACTACAACTTTAAATCGAAGTGTAGAATTATTTCCCACTGTGGAAGATATGCAGATTGTTGATCGAAACAGGATGGACATTGGACCAAAATACATTGTAGTTCATATGCGTAACTGGCACTGGGGTGCTAAAAATATCAATTTAGATGTATGGTTTGAAATATATGCTAGACTTTTTGAAGAAAAAACAGATTTCCATGTGGTATGTGTAGGTGGTAGTACTGACCACTATGTTGATCACCCACTATTTTTTGATGCTAGAGACAAATATAACAGCCAACAAATAAAATATCTTTGTGATCATGCCCGGGCATTTGTAGGAATAGATTCAGGACCATTTCAATGTGCGGCTGCAAGTAAAACACATATTGTGGCACTACTCACACACCTACGACCTGAACGTATTATACCACATCGACGACTAGATAACAACTGGAATGCTACAGCTATACCAACATTAGAAGATTGTGCTGGCTGTAACGATCAACAAGTAACACCTATTAGACAAATTGTCTGTGAAAAAGGCAACTACCCATGTACTGGTAATTTTGACACAGACAGTATAGCCAACGCAATATTACTGCAATTGAAAGATAATTAATGGAAACAATAGATATACAAAATGGCCGACGAGTTTTTAGATTAACCCTGCCCAACGCTGATGTTACCTATTTTGACACAGATCATCCGGCTAGTCATGGTGGTAACAGTTATCTTGAACATTTTAGTTTCTTCTTAGCCGACAATAATTGGCATAGATTTATACAGCCTGGTTCAACTGTTATTGACATTGGCGCACACACCGGCGATACCATTATACCTATGCAATATCTAGCACAAGGAACAGTATTGGCCATTGAACCTATACCGTCAAATAAACAAGTGCTAGATATGAATGCCGAAGCCAATAAACACTTAGGTAAATTTATCACAGCCGCGGAAGCAGTTACCACAGACAATATAGCAGAAATAGAAATTTTTGATCATAACAATGGATTATTAAATGGTGGTATTATTGACGATAGCTGGAGTAACGAGCTACAACGACGCATGGGCCAGATCAGCACACAGTCAATAAAAGTAGAAGGACTAACCTTGGCCAGTATCTGCAAAAAATATCTATCTGATGTAGAAATAGATAATATTAGTTTTATTAAAACTGATACAGAAGGACATGATGTCAGCATCTTAGATTCCAGCAGAGAGTTTATTGACCGCATACGCCCAGTTATATTCATGGAGTGGTTTGCAAATTACACACACGCTGAAAATCAACATCAATTTGATATAATTGAACAGATTGGTTATCTGGCGTTTGATCCTAAAACCCTAGAACCTGCTAAAATTGACCAGGTAATTCCAGATCTAATACTAATACACAAATCAAAAATCAATGAATACTTATAAACACTCAGGTACATTAGGCGACCTTATCTATAGCCTAAGCATTGTAAAAAAGATGTCAAACAACAATGCTCATTTCCTGGTTGCACTAAACAACATTGAAAACTGTGTGGCACAATACGGATATCGTCCCGAAGAAGTAGATCCAGCACATAAAGGTCGCTTTACATTTCAAGACTACGAATGGCTACGACCTTTACTTCAACATCAAAGTTACATTGCCGATGTAGGCACATGGACTCAGGGTACTCCTGAACCTGATGTTGATTTAGATCGGTTCCGTGGCACACTATTTCGCGGCTTTGAAGGCAACTATGTAGAAGCGTATCATAGGGCGTTTAATATACCATTTACTGCTGATGACTATAATACTGTGTGGTTAGAAGCTGATCCAATTGAACTAGCACCCATTGTAATCAGTCGCACCTTCCGTTATAGAGATCCTAACGGTGACAGCGTTTGGTATGATATGGTTCGAGATATCGATCTTTCTAAAACAGCAGTATTTGTTGGCACAGAAAAAGAACATGCAGATTTTGAACGTGTTGCAAGACAACGCATTCCCTATCGTCCGGTTACTGATTTTTTACAACTAGCCGGAATCGTGGCTGGAGCAGATATGATTATGGCAAATCAAAATTTTGTGTACAGTTTAGCCATGGGACTGGGCAAAGATACAGTGCTGGAAACAATCAAAATAAAACCCTTACAGTACAATGAATGTTATTTTCCTAGACCCAATTGCCAATATTTCTAAGAGATAAATATTTTTGTCAGCAGAGTATTGACTTGCTGACAATTTCTGTAGTACAATAAAAAACTTAAATTTATTCATTTTAAAAGGAGATCATGATGAATCTAAAACCGCTATCCGATAGGGTTGTAGTTCGCCGGGTTGACAGCAATACTGTAACCAAAGGTGGCATTGTAATCCCAGATGCAGCCGCGGAAAAGGCCGATCAAGGCCTGGTACTTGCTGTTGGACCTGGACGACGCAACCAAGACGGAAATATAATCCTAATGGATGTCAGTGTCAACGACCAAGTGCTGTTTGGCAAGTTTTCTGGTCAAACAGTCAAAGTCGACGGGGAAGAATTACTAATTTTACGCGAAGATGATATTTTCGCAATCGTTGAACAAGGAGAATAACGATGGCTGCAAAAGACGTACAATTTGGAAACGACAGTCGTAGTCGTATGGTAGAAGGTGTAAATATTCTAGCCAATGCTGTAAAAGTAACACTAGGCCCTAAGGGCCGTAATGTAGTAATTGAGCGCAGTTATGGTGGCCCAGCGGTTACCAAAGACGGCGTAACAGTTGCTAAAGAAATTGAGCTACAAGACAAGTTACAAAACATGGGTGCTCAGATGGTTAAGGAAGTTGCTAGCCGTACTGCTACTGATGCAGGTGACGGAACAACAACCGCTACTGTACTGGCACAGGCCATTGTTAAAGAAGGCATGAAGTTTGTTACGGCTGGCCTAAATCCAATGGATCTCAAGCGTGGTATCGATCAAGCTACTCGTGCCGCAGTTGATGCATTAAGTGCCATCAGCAAACCCTGCGATACATCAGAAGAGATTGCACAAGTTGGTACTATTAGTGCTAATAGTGATGCTACTATTGGCAAGATGATTGCTGACGCAATGGATCGTGTAGGTAAAGAAGGTGTTATCACCGTTGAAGATGGAAAAAGTCTACAAGACGAATTAGAAGTTGTAGAAGGTATGCAGTTTGATCGCGGATACCTAAGTCCATTCTTTATTAATAATCAAGACAAGCAGACAGTTGAATTAGACAATCCGTTTATCTTATTGTTTGATAAAAAAATCTCAAACATTCGCGATATGATTCCGGTATTGGAAACTGTTGCCAAAGCTGGTCGCCCACTGTTGATTGTTGCTGAAGATGTTGAAGGCGAAGCACTGGCTACGCTGGTGGTAAACAATATGCGTGGTACTGTTAAAGTAGCCGCTATTAAAGCGCCGGGCTTTGGTGATCGTCGTAAAGCCATGTTAGAAGATATTGCTATCCTAACCGGTGGTCATGTAATTGCAGAAGAATTAGGTTTAACCTTGGAAAAGGTAACAGCCGAGGACCTAGGCATGGCAGCTCGTGTAGAAATCAGCAAAGAAAACACTATCATCATTGATGGTGCCGGAGATGCTGGTGCAATTGAAGCTCGTGTACGTGCAATTCGTACTCAGGCCGAAGAAGCCACCAGCGATTACGATCGTGAAAAACTTCAAGAGCGTGTGGCTAAACTGGCTGGTGGTGTTGCTGTTATACGGGTTGGTGCCGCAACCGAAGTTGAAATGAAGGAAAAGAAAGATCGTATCGACGACGCACTACACGCTACCAAGGCAGCTGTTGAAGACGGTATTGTTCCTGGCGGTGGTGTTGCACTGGTTCGTGCAAAACAGGCAATCAAAGATCTACAAGGTGCTAATAGCGATCAACAGGCCGGTATCAACATTGTGTTACGTGCAATGGAAGAGCCATTACGTTGTATAGTAAGTAATGCTGGCGAATCAGCAGATGTAGTATTAAATGCTGTGGCCAATGGCACAGGCAATTATGGTTACAATGCCGCCACTGAACAGTATGTAGACATGCTGGTTGATGGTGTTATTGATCCAACCAAGGTTGCTAAAACAGCACTAGTTAATGCTGCAAGTGTTGCCGGTCTGTTATTGACCACAGATTGTGCTATTTTTGATCTACCAAAAGATCCAAATAATCCACAACCAGCAATGCCTAATATGATGTGATTGTAACTAAGTATTAGTGACACACCCGCCATGCCTCTCAACGATGCACACTTTGGCGGGTTTTTTCATAAATATTTGTATATTAGGAGAATTACAATGATACGTTTATACGGACTCAGCACACAAGGCGATCACATCGGTGAAGTATTAACTTGGTTACAAAATAATGGGATAACCGTTGAACATTGGTATACAGACACAGAACCCAGCGCACAAGAAATTTTAACACAGAACAATTTAACAATTCAGCCAGTTTTGTTTGAAATTAACACACAAGGCGAACTAATTAAGTTTGCCGAAGGCGACGGAATTATGCAGATGAATGCAGATCAAATCAATGCTGTTAAAGCCGCAATTTCTGCTACTCCGGTTTGGACTCCACCCGCAGAATAAGTTAGTCTACACTAACCTACAAGCCCACTGTAGTGGGCTTTTTATTTGACCAATAATTCAAATACTGCTATAATACTTGTATTATGAAATATTTTGCTTATGGTATGAATACTAATTCTTCAGAAATGGCATATAGGTGCCCGCAGGCTCGTAGCCTGGGGCCTGCCCAACTTGAAGATTACGAATTTAGATTTGCTACTCACGCTGACATTGTAGAATCGCCCGGCGGTGTGGCACACGGAGTATTATGGGAAATAACTGATCAATGTCTTGAGAGTTTGGACAGATTAGAAGGCTATCCTACTTACTATGATCGTAAAACAGTCACAGTCACGGATCAAGAGGGCAACAAAGTTGATGCCATAACTTACTATATGGTCGAAGGTCATCCCGACTCATTGCCCAACGACGGTTATTTACTGATGTTATACGAAGGATATGCTGAACACGATGTTAGAGCATACCAAATCGTTGACGCTATCGACTATATCAATTCTTATCAATCAGCAGTTGGCACAAAAGGAAGTTATTACTATGATTATCAATAAAGAGTATGAGTCAGCATTTCCAATAGATCAAGAGTACGATCTTTGGATTAACGGGATAGAACAGGATTACGCCGAAGAAGCAGAGCATCGTGCAAAGTTAGTGGTCACTAACCGAACCCGTGTTTACATCGACGAATTCAGCCCGTTTAACACAGTAAATTCCTAGTTGTAAAAAAACAACAGACAAAATGGGCGGTTGACCCATAATTCCATATTTGCTATAATATATGTATATTAACAAAAGTAGGAGCTAAAATGAGTAACATATCTTTTATCCGTATTAAAACAGGTGCTTATCGTACTTCAGACGTAAGCGGTCAAGTTTTTCAATTAGTTGAGCAGTACAAAAATACTGCCAAAGGTGGTTATGTGACTGTAAAAAATGGCGGTCGTTTTCCTGGTTTCCCTGAAGATATCCGTGTTAAAGTTGATGCAATGAGTGATTATGAATTTGTGAGCGAACAAGAGTTTGCTGACGCAGGTAATACACCGGTTGCCGAAGCAGTGGCATTAGAAACAGCCAAAGAGTCAGACGAACAGGCTATTGAGCGTATTCGTACTCGTTTTGAGATCTTGGACGAAATGACCACTGCCGCTACTAACGGTGACATCCGTGCAATGATTGTGTCAGGTCCTCCAGGAGTTGGTAAAAGTTTTGGTGTAGAGCGTATTGTTGAGAAGGCCTGTTTGTTTGATCAAGTTGCTGGTAAGCGTCTACGTGCCGAAGTTGTTAAAGGTAGTTCTACTGCGTTAGGTTTATACTGCACACTTTACAAGTATTCAGATCCAAATTGTGTATTAGTATTTGATGACTGCGATTCAATCTTAGTTGATGATGTGAGTTTAAACTTGCTCAAGGGTGCATTAGACTCTGGTAAGAAACGTAAGATTTCGTGGTTGAGTGACAGTAATATGCTGAGACGTGAAGGCGTTCCTGACAGTTTTGAGTTCAAGGGTTCAGTAATTTTTATCACTAACCTCAAATTCGACACTATGAAGAGTCAGAAGTTGCGTGATCACTTGGAAGCACTACAGAGTCGTTGTCACTATTTGGATTTGACATTAGACACCATGAGAGACAAGGTCCTGCGTATCAAGCAAATCGCACAAGATGGAGCACTGTTTGCCGACTACGATTTTGAACCAGTTGTTCAAGATGAGATTATTGAGTTTATGGAAACTAACAAGACCAAGTTCCGTGAAATGAGCTTGCGTATGGCGATCAAGATCGCAGACTTGCGTAAGAGCTTTCCGTTAAAGTGGAAGTCAATGGCTGAAGTAACTTGTATGAAGACTGTGTAACAGCAGTCTTTTTTGGAGAATACTATGAACGAAAAGATTCGACAACTTGCTAGACAGGCTGGACAAGGAGAACCGTTTCATATTCCACCAGAATTTGTTGAACGGTTTGCCCAGTTGATTGTAGCAGAATGTATCACGGAATGTAAGCAGGAATGGTATGAGTTAAACGCAGAATCCGTTGCCGACGATGATCCATTCCGTGATCCAAGAGCCACTGGCATCAGAGTGGGACAAAAGAATGGCATACTCAAATGTATCGGTAAGATTCAACAACATTTTGGAGTTCAAAAATGAATCGATTTAATGCTTGGTATTCAAAAAACTATTCAAACATAACTTGGTTTTTAATCGGGTTTATGACATTAGATATGTTAAACGGTATTGGTGCCAATCAATACACAGAGGCCTTGTTTAGTTTTAGTATCATTGTACTTAATTTTGTGTTTTGGCGTCAGCGCCTTCAATGAGTATTGCTGTGATTCTCTCTAGCTCCTGAGTCACAGTTTTTCCGGCCCTACTTAACTGTAGGGCTTTTTTTATTCAATTACTTCTGTTATAATATACTATGAAGACTTTTACCTACGTTGAAGACTATTTGGAAGTTATTGCCGGTCATCGCAATCCAGTGACCGGACAAGCTGGCACTTGGTATTTAGAATTTAACCCTATTATTAATTTAGCCAGATATGATGTTCAGGTCTTAGATAGCATGACCAATTCTGTTACCAATAACCAGGCCTTGACTGAAAAACAGGCTCAATTACTTTGTAAAATTATATTAAACTACACACGGCAGTTATCTGCATTGGGCATAGATGTAACACCAGTTCGCGATGCCAAGTGGCGCATACCATTACGCAAAATGGATTATACGCAGAGTCTCAGGATAATCGATGATCGGTTAATAGTACAATTTCCTTTCAACAAAGAAATGGTCGATGCAATTAAAACCTTTAGTCGCGAAAGCCAAGGACCTGCACAGTGGGATCGCGACCAAAAAGTATGGGCTGTGGCCTTAACCGAATATAATCTAAGTTGGCTATATGCCTGGGCAACTGTGAAAAAATTTGAAATAGACCCAGCAGTACAAGAACTAATGCTCAAATTAAATCAAGTGGAACAGTCAAGATACGCAATAGAACTGCAATTCGCCAACAATAGACTTACTATTGCTAATGCAGAAAATAGTTTATTAGACTACATACAAGATTTTCTAGGCGGATTCGACCACGGCAATCTTTTACAATTAATGGATTACAGTAGTATACTGGGTTATACAATTAACAAAGACCTAGCCGATGCTGTAATCAACGAATACGGTCCCAGGTTCTATAACCTGTTGTCTAATAGAGAAATTAAAATTAATCCTAATACTCTGGTACAGGGCAACGATTTTGGCAGCGTGTTAGACTATGCAGATGCTCTGCAACGTTGGCCGGTGGTTGTATATGAGCCTGACCTTAGCGGTCGTATGCTAACTAAATTACGTAATAGATACGGAGACGATCTAGAGGGTAAATACATACATACTATCAAACCTGTGCATAATCTAAAAACAATTCCACTACTGATCAGCAGTGCTGGCATGGTGTTTGGTGGAGACAAACAAATGATGTTACAGTCTGCTGAAAAGGTTGTATACTGTGCTCAAGACGTGTATAATAAAAAAATAAATTCCAAGGTAAAAAATATTTGAAAGCTAAACTGGTGATACGCGATGAAGTCAATATCAAGATCGAAGGTCTTGATCTGGCCACACGTAAAAAATTAGTAGATAGATTCAAGTTTGAAATACCCGGTGCTAGATATCAACCCGCGGTGAGATTAGGTCGATGGGACGGCAAGGTTGCGTTCTTTCAATTGAGTGGCACCAGTTATGTGAATCTGTTACCAGACATCTTGCCCATCCTGGAATCTCAAGGATATGATGTTGAGCTGGAGGATGTTCGTGACTATCAAACACAGTTTGAGTTTACAGAATTTCAAGAAGATTCGTTTAGTGACCAAACTTGGCCTGCGGGACATCCTCGAGCCAGTGAGCCTATTGTGTTCCGTGATTATCAAGTTGAGATCATCAACAACTTCTTAAAAAATCCGCAGAGCGTACAAGAAATAGCCACAGGTGCTGGTAAAACTATCATGACCGCGGCATTGAGTAAGAGTGTAGAACAGTATGGTCGCAGCATTGTTATTGTGCCCAACAAAAGCCTAGTAACACAAACAGAAGATGATTATCGTAACTTGGGATTGGATGTGGGTGTTTATTTTGGAGACCGTAAGGAGTTTGGGCGAACGCATACCATCTGTACTTGGCAAAGTTTAAACATTTTGTTAAAGAATACAAAGTCAGCAGAGGCTGATGTCTCCATTGGCCAATTTATTGAAGACGTAGTGTTGGTCATGGTGGACGAAGTACACATGGCCAAGGCTGATGCACTTAAAACACTATTAACTGGGGTGTTTGGTCACGTACCAATACGCTGGGGATTAACTGGAACTATACCTAAAGAAGATTATGAACGTACCAGTATCTTTTGTAGTCTAGGTAGTGTAGTGGGAAAACTAAGTGCATCAGAACTTCAAGAAGCCGGACACCTGGCCAACTGTCATGTAAATATAGTACAGTTAATAGATCATGTAGAATACCGAGATTATCAAAGCGAACTTAAATACTTGACTGAAACTGCGGGTAGATTAGACTATCTATCTCAACTGATACAGTCGGTAAATGAAACTGGTAATACTCTTATACTTGTAGATCGTATTGCCACAGGAAAGTTACTGTTAGAACGACTGGGCGACAGGGCTGTGTTTGTGTCGGGCAGTACCAAAGCAAAGGCGAGAAAAGATGAATATGATGATGTTGCTACAAGTGATGATAAAATTTTGGTTTGCACGTATGGTGTTGCTGCTGTGGGTATTAACGTTCCTCGACTTTTTAATGTAATCATGCTTGAGCCGGGAAAGAGCTTTGTTAGGGTCATCCAGAGTATCGGGCGTGGATTAAGAAAAGCAGAAGATAAGGACTTTGTTAACATTTACGATATAACTAGTACTTGTAAATTCGCTAAACGACATCTAACAGTACGTAAGAAATTTTATGCTGAGGCCGGATACCCAATTTCTATAGAAAAAGTTAATTGGATGTAGATTTTAGTTTTAATCCTTTATTCCACGCCACTTGTGAACCTTTTAATCCTTTATTCCAAGGAATCCTACCTTTTGTTTTTTCTTTAATTTTTTGTATAGTTTCTTCAGAGTGTTTTCTTCCATAAAATGGATTTAATTCTCCGTAATTATCCTTATTGGGCGAAACACATCCTTTTAATGCCAGTGATCTCTTGACATTAGATTCTTCTGATTGTGTATATACTCCTTTAAGTCCTTTATTCCAAACAGGGTTTGTTCTTTTAAAGCCTGCAACACCTTCGCCGCCGTCGGTCCTGTTTAGTAAACGGCCTGTGCCTAAATCTTTTCTGCCGTGCCAGGCAATCAACCGACGCTCTAATGCCAATGCACCAACTTCGGTTAACTTTGTTTCAAGTAAGATAATACGGGATTGATCTTTTGGAACTGTGACAGAATGAGCTTTTGACCAAGCTCTTGTACCTTTGCCCTTGCCGATGTAATACGGTGTACCGTCTTTTCTTATATAGGCATATATGTAATAGTGTAAATACATTTGCTGATACTTCCTTTTCAAGTGTTAGAGTAGTTGGATCTGCCAGGATCGCGAACTACACCCTTATTTAGTATCAATTTATTAAAAGATATCTAATTAGGTTGCATCTACTTTGTATAATCTGTTATACTACTAAAAATATTGGAGAATCAAAATTCGTATATTAACACTTGAAAATCGTAGTTACGAAATGAACGAAATACCTAATGAAATTGACGAACTTAATTTCTGTGTATTAGATAATAGCAATCCTAAAGAACCTGATTACTTTTATATTCCGTTGATCTTTATGGAATCTTTTAATAGTCCGGCATTGGTATTAAAGATTGGTAATCACGTGATTAAAATGCCAGTGGATTGGCAAATTTTAATTGGTGAAAAAGACATGGGCGACCTAGAAGTCATTCCATTGACAAGCATCAATGATCGTGGGTTCTCGGCCTTTGCCTTTAATCCTAAAACCAGTTTTCGTCCAGATTTTTATCCTGTAGAAATTGTGGACATTTACCAAGATGTCAAATGGTATTTTCCCAAACTAAAACCTGGACAGATGTTAGCAGTACCCCTAGAAGAAGGTGTGGACGGTCCTATGTGTGCTTACTTTGTCAAAGACATTAGCCGTCAAAGCGAAGTAGTAGACTACAACAAAGTTTGGTAAATGGCTAACATATACGAAAGCCCGGATGGCGGTGAAACTGTGTATGTCAGAAACACGGGTAGTACAGATAAGAAATTACACCATGTTTCATCCAAACAAACAGATCTACTTGAACAAATGCGTGAGGATAAACTGTGGTATGGTATTAGAAGAAAAGCTCGAGTAGATCCTGGCTTGCAAGAATTACTAGAACCTGCTATAATGTACTATAAATTAAAATATGACAACAGATAAACTATCAATCGCAAATGAAATGGCCAAGTTCGATTCGAAGGATCGCGACTTTTATGATAGCCTTACCAACGAAGAACAAAAAAAGTTTAGCCCGTTTTTGATGATACGCTGGGGCGCCACGGTAGAAGGCAATGCAGATTTTCAAGCCTATTATCTAATGAGCTGTAATGAAAAACTTAATCGAAACTTTTTTGACATAAGCAGTACTCAACATAAAAAATTACTGTGGCTGTTATCCACCACTGTCAGTCCTGGTATGGGACAACAACGACATACCTGGCTAGCTGCCAAAAAGCGTGATTCTTCTAATAACAAAGCAGAAAAGTTTTTACGTGAAATATACCCACATGCTCGCGACGACGAAATAGCCCTGATGGCCGAATTAAACGACAAAACAGAACTTCGAGAACTGGCAAGAGCACATGGCTGGGATGAGAAACAAATTAAGAAAGAACTATGAAGCTGTTGGTCAATGGTTGTAGTTTCAGTGCTAATTATTATTTGGCAAATAATCTAGCCAGACAGATTGGCCTAGACAGTGCTGAAAGTATTGCCATTGGTGGCAGTAGCAATCGACGTATTATTCGCACTACCCTAGAATACCTCGAGCAACATGATGATATCGGATTTGTATTATTGGGTTTGTCTTTTATGCGCCGACGTGAAGGCACGTTTTTGGCCACAGAAAAAGATAAAGATAATTGGGTACAGTACAGTGCCAATGGAATACAAGGACATTTTATTCCTGCAGATGCAGTATATAAAAATTCTCAAACAGATGTTGAGCAATACATACAAGACATTTATACCTATGATGTTGACATCAAACACATAGATCAACTATTATGTGACTTAACTATGTTAAGTGGCTATTTGTCTAATCGCGGTATTAACCATCTGTTTTATAATTTCTGCGAAAGAAGATATACAGAATATTTTACCAATGTTAGCAGTCAATATCAAAAAATTGTTGAACGCAATCCACACATTGTGCCACTGGATCGATTTATTGCCAATTTATTTTTACATGATCTTGGTGCCAAGTATTCGGAACCCGAAGAACGTTGGGAACCATTTGCTCGACACTATGGTGGTGACGAGTATGTGCATTTAAATGATTATTTTTTAAATCATATGAGAACACATAACCTAATATGACAGACGTATTGACCTTGTTTAAATGTCGTTACTGTGAAAAAGATTTCCGTAAAGAATCAACACTTGCGGTACATCTTTGCGAAAACAAACGTCGTTGGCAACAGGAACGAGAATCTGGAGTACAGTTAGGACTACAGGCCTATTTACGTTTTTATGAAATAACACAAGGATCGGCTCGATTAAAAAGCTACGCAGATTTTGTAGCTAGTCCTTATTATAATGCCTTTGTAAAATTTGGCAGGTATTGTCAAAATATACGCTGTATTAATTTTAATAATTATTTAGAATGGTTACTAAAAAATAATAAAAAAATAGACAACTGGTGTTCAGATCGATTATACGAAGAATGGTTACCTGGGTACTTACAAAGAGAAGCAGTACAAGACGCACTAGAACGAGCACTAAAGGAGATGCAGACCTATGCAGACGATCACCCTGATCTTCGAAATGGCTTTACAGATTATTTTAAATACGCTAACAGTAATCGGATTTGCCACCATATCACTACTGGCCGTATCAGTCCATGGATTGTGTTTAACTGTAGCACGGGCGTGGAATTTCTTGAGCAACTTACTGAAGAACAAATTCAAATAGTACTACCCTGGATTGATCCAGAATACTGGCAACGCAAATTCAAAGATTACATGGCCGATACCGAATGGGTCAAAGACATACTGGTAAAGGCAGGCCTATGAAATTCAGATCAGACATTGATATAGATTTTCCTGACAGAGAAGCAGCGCTACAACACCTAAAACATCATCCTGCGGGTATTGTGCGTGATGGGAAATTAATACCACACAACACAGGTATATATGTAACAGATATTCCCACAGATCCTTTTACAGGCATAGCCAGCATAGATTATCAAGTGGCCGAAGAACTTGGCTATGTAAAGTTAGATTTTCTAAATGTATCATTATATACTCAGATAAAGAGCGAACAACATCTACAGGCTTTAATGACCAAAGAACCCGAGTGGGATAGGCTGTATGATCCAGAGTTTTGCAGTCAGCTGATACACATTGGCAACCACTACGATCTGTTGATAAAATGTCCAGAAGCAGTTAATAGCATACCTAGGATGGCCATGTTTTTGGCCTTGATTCGCCCAGGGAAACGTAACCTAGTGGGTCGTACCTGGGCCGAAATAGCTCGAACTGTATGGGACGCAGATCCAGACAGTGGATATCATTACAAAAAAGCTCACGCCATAAGTTATGCACATTTAGTAGCAGTGCATATGAACCTAATTTGTGAGCAGATTAGTCAAGGGTATTCCTAGTAGTATGTGATTTTTTAAAGGCATAAATAAAGTTATGCCAGCACCAAAAGACTACATTAAAATTCCATACCCACGCAAATGTGAACATTGTGATTATGTGAGTAATAATCCATCAATGTACCATTATCATAAGAAAACACATAATCCTATTCCTTTGGGACAGCTTTGTGATCATGGATGCAATCAGCAAGCCACAGTATTGAATACCCACGGAAAATACACTTGTGTTGCTATTGCCCAGCATTGTCCCGAGTACATTAAACAACATTCTAATAGAGTTACTAAACAATGGGAAGGTGATACCAAAAGAAGAGAAAAGGCCAGGAAAACTTTTACTAGGTATTTGCATAATCAAACAGTAATTGAAAAAATGAAGGCTACCAAGAAAAAGAAAACTGGACTTGTGACTCCAGAAGATGTTAAAGAATACAAGCATTATGCTCGCCTAATTAGACAAAGAGCACAAATTTGGGCAAGAGAGCAAGGATATGTCTTAGGACAACAAACATATCACGTTGACCATAAATTGAGTATATTGGATGCTTGGCACGCTAACTTACCGGAGAGCATTGTAAATCATCCTGCTAATTTACAGATACTTGAAGCAAAACAAAATAGTAGTAAAGGTGCTAATAGTACTATTACGGTAGAAGAACTACTACAACTAATTAACTGACTTTACGTACTAGAGTTATAGAACGACGTTTGCTACGTTTTTGACTCATTTCTTTAAGACTTACCTGTGGACCTAATTTGATTTCTACATCTTTGCTGTTCATGGTCTTAACAGCAAACTTAAACTCTAACCAGTCAGCCTTTAAAAACACATTAATAGGAATAATCCTATTACTTTCCCACCACCAAACATCAGCAAATTGTAAAAATCTAATTTTTTGGTCTGAATCTTTTAAGGCAGCATAGTCATAAATTGTGGTAATTTGTTCGTCGCTGTTTTGTACAATTCCAACATAATCGTTGCCTCCATAAACCAAGTAAGTGAGATACGGGTATTTTTCTAAAAGCAGTTTAATTTCTTCCATGTTTCTCGCTAAATATGTTATAAAGGCAATCAATAATGATCACTGTTAAAGCATATTTATATCCAAATACTGCCCTAGTACAGGTTTTTGATCCTACAATTTTTAATAGAAGGAACCTAGTTGTGTATAGTAGACCTATAAAAGTTTATCAAGGCATAGACAACCCCATACAGGTTATAGTGCGTAATCAAGATCAAAAATCTGTTAATCTCAGTGGATACAGTATGCAGGCACAAATACAGGATCCACTTAATCAAGTAACTGTTAATACCTATGCTGTTACCTGGGCAAATATACAATTAGGGCAAGGTAATTTTATATTAGACAACAGTACAATCAGCAGTTTAGAAAATCGTTTTTATAAACTGACATTTCGCACCATAAAGACCAGCGATAATACCGAACAACCTGTGTATATCGACGATAACTATGGTGTACCACTGGATCTTGAAATTTTACCAGCTTATTATGCTGTAACCGAAGGCGCACCAGGAGTTGATGATACAGTATTTGATGGAGGTACTATTTCGTGAGCAATTTTACAGCAAATGTTCAATTAAGACAAATACTATTAAAACGTGGTAATTTAACCGAAGCTGGAAGCTATGTTGGGCCAGTTGGTGAAATTGTTGTTGATACAACACTTAATACTCTGCGAGTACAAGATGGTGTTACTCCAGGCGGATGGCCATTGGAGTCAGCTTCGGGCATTATTTTGGCCAATACTATATATGCATCGGGCGATACAACAACCGGCTTTAGTCCAATTTTTGCCGGCCTACAGTCTGGGTATTATCTAATTCCTAATCTATTGGGCCAGTTTACAGCCAACGCCAACAGTTATGCACAGTTAAATTTACAAAATATTAATTCTGGACAGCAGGCAACCACAGACTATGTGGCCACAGCTGATAATGGTACCGATAGCACGTTTTATGTTGACATGGGTATTGCCAGCAGCACATACGATGGCACACATCCAGCCAACAATCTAGGTACTGCAATATACGCCAATGATGCTTACATTTATACACAGGGAAATAATCCTGGTGATGTAGGAGGTAACTTATTAGTTGGTGCAGTTACACAAGGTAAACACATTTCCTTTATGTCTGGTGGTCATGATCAGGCCAACATTGCTCTGCAGATATTCAATCCTAATACCAGTCCTATTAACAACAGTACAGGTACCATGGTGGTCAAAGGTGGTGTAGGCATACAGGGTAATATCAATGTTGGTCAATACAACACATCAATACATAACATTTTAGGCAATTTAGTATTGGGGTATGGTGCTAATATTGTTGCTTCGGCAGACTCAATTTTAACTATAAATCTCAATAATACTGTACCAATATTGGCTGCAAATAATACTGTTCATCTAAGTGGTGCCGATGGAAAAATAGCCAGACTTGGCATTGACAGTTTTGGTAGTGTTGTAAATTCTGGAATTTTCCTAAGGACAGCACGAGGTACCAGCGGAGCACCTACTGCAACACAAAGTGGTGATATTATTGGTTTATTTGCTACAAGAGGGTATGGTACCACTGGATTTATCCAAAGCGGTTATGCTTCTGGCATACATATACGGGCTACAGAAAATTACACAGATACTGCACAAGGTACAGTTATTGAATTTTTAAATGTCCCAATTGGCAGTAATGTTCCCTCTACCACTATGACTCATTCTAGCTACAGAACATCAATTACTGGAAATATAGGCGTCACTGGGACAACGCATACTATTATTGGAAATTTAGTACTGGGTGGTAATACCAGTACACCAAGTGCTAGTGCTGTACTAACAGTTAGTCCAAACCCATCATTGGCAATTAATATTAACAGTAATGCCACAGTGTATGTGTCCGGGTTATCTGGAACAGCTGCTAAGGTGACAGCTGATACTTACAATAACGGTGACGGTACCGTGGGATCTATATATGTAGCCAGAAGTGCTCGTGGCACAGCAACCAGTCCAAGTGCCAGTCAATCCGGCGATGTATTGGGTGCATTTTTAGGTCGCGGTTGGGGAACAAATAGTTATACCATAAATGCCCCTCTGCGAACTCCCGGCATGGTCATACAAGCATCACAAAATTTTTCAGACAGCAACCAAGGCACTAATTTACTGTTTAATGTCACAGCCAATAACACAATAAATGCATCTACTGTTATGACTGTTGCTGGATCTGGTCAGGTTAATATTGCTGGAAATCTGGTAGTATCTGGTTATACCACCTTGGCAAACTTAACTCAAACTCAAATAGCCGCATTAACACCAGTTCCGGGAATGATGGTGTATAATTATACCTATGGTAATGCACAGATCTATACCGCTTATTTGGGTCGTTGGGGCAATGTGGTAGTATCATAATCGAGCATTAAGTCTTTTGAGTTTAATTATATTTTAGTATATAATACTAAGAATGTTGAACTCTATTCAAGAATCTGTAAAACTACTACTTCCAGCACGACGCAAGACTAATGCCGCTTCTGGGTGGATCAGTTTTAACGCACCTTGCTGTCAGCATAATGGCGAGTCAGCTGACACACGTGGTCGTGGCGGTTTAGTAATGAACGCAGATGGTGGTACCAGTTATCATTGTTTTAATTGTAATTTTAAAGCCAGCTATGTTCCTGGTCGTCACTTAACATACCGATTCCGTAAACTGTTGTCATGGCTAGGTGCCGATGAAAATACGGTCAAACGACTGGTTATAGATGCTATTCGAATACGAGAATTAGTAGCACCTGAGCAACTGGTAGAGATTGTAGAGCAAGAAGAAATAAACTTTCGAGCCCGTGCTTTGCCCACAGAAGCACTGACATTTTACCAATGGGAAAGCTGGTACACCTTAAAAGATTCGGATGTGCATAAGGAGTTTCACGATGCAGTATTATACTCAGCTGGCAGGCACATTGATTTGAATCGGTATGATTTTTATTGGACTCCGGAAACACAATACAACTTAAACCGTCGAGTAATCGTTCCGTTTACCTGGCGCAATGAAATTGTTGGATACACCGCTCGTGCCCTATATGATACGGTTAAACCTAAGTATCATTCTAGTTACGAACCTAATTATGTGTTTAACACAGATAAACAATTGCCCAATGCCAAATTTGTAATTGTGTGTGAAGGGCCTATGGATGCTATGAGCATAGATGGTGTTGCGGTATTAAGCAATGAGTGTAGTGAAACTCAAGCAGATATCATTGATAGTTTGGGACGTGAAGTCATTGTGGTCCCAGATTATGATCGAGCCGGGATGCAACTGGTTAGTGATGCACAAGAATATGGATGGAGTGTTAGTTTCCCATTATGGTTTGGTACATTTAAAGATATCAATGAAGCTGTAATCAAATACGGAAAACTGTTTGTGTTAAAAAGTATCCTTGAAGCACGAGAAACAAGTCGTTTAAAAATTGAACTAAAGAAAAAGAAACTAGCGCATGCTTAATAACATAAAAGGATTTCATATTGAGCCTACAAATATTTGTACATTAAAATGTCCTAGATGTTCAAGGACAAAATTTATTGAAGATTTTAAAATGAAAAATTGGGGGAATCAACAACTTGATTTTGTAGATTTTAAAAATTTCTTTGATATAGATTTAACCGAATTGCTATTTACTTTATGCGGTAATTACGGAGATCCAATTTATTATGATAATTTAATCCCAATGGTGCAATGGCTAAAAAATAAAAAAGCCAATATTAAAATTGTTACTAACGGTAGTTACCGTAAACCAATTTGGTGGAAAGAGTTGACAGATTGTTTAACAAAAGATGATACTATAATTTTTTCAATTGATGGTATTCCGGATAATTTTACTCAATATAGAATAAATGCCAACTGGGACTCTATTAGACAAGGTATAGATATTGCAGTCAAATCTCAAGTAAGCACAACTTGGAAATACATACCGTTTGCATTTAATACTGATTCAATTGAAATTGCCAAATCCCTAAGCAAGGAGCTTGGTATTAAAAATTTTGAAATAACTCCAAGTGATAGATGGGTTGATAATGATCCTCTCAAACCCTTGGAATTTGTTGGAGAAAGACAAGAATCAATTGTACAGTGGAAAAAAGGTAATAGAAAAATTGATATAAACCCAAAATGTAAAAATAACAAAGAACATTACATATCTGCAACTGGATATTATATGCCGTGTTGTTATGTAGGAGATCATAGGTTTTACTACAAGAGTGAATTTTATAAAGATCAAGAATTGTATGATATAAGTAAAACTACTATCAATACAATAGCAAATAATATGCAAACATTTTATGATAGTATTGAATTAAATTCTCTAGACTATTGTACTTTTAACTGTCCTAAATTATGATAAAAGAATATACACCAGATTTACAAAAACTATTTTTAGAAATGATGATGCAGGATGCATCAAGCTATGTACGTGTACAAAATATCTACAATCCCGAAAACTTTGATCGTAGTTTACGTGCAGTTGCTGATTTTATTAAAACACACACAGATGCACACAAAACTTTGCCCAGCTATGAACAGATTCGAGCCACAACAGGTGTAGAATTAAAGCCAGTGCCTGAACTAAATGAGGGACATTATGAATGGTTCATGCAAGAATTCGAAGGCTTTACCAAACGTCAAGAACTAGAACGTGCTATTCTAAAAGCCGCCGACATGTTGGAGAAAGGTGATTACGATCCTGTGGAAAAATTAATTAAAGATGCAGTACAAATAAGTTTGCAAAAGGACATGGGTACAGATTACTTTGCTGATCCTGCAACACGTATTAATAAGTATTTCAATAGTGGCGGGCAGGTAAGCACAGGTTGGCCACAAATGGACAAACTATTATATGGTGGATTCAGTAGAGGTGAACTAAACATATTTGCTGGAGGATCCGGATCAGGAAAATCATTGGTTATGATGAACATAGCATTGAGTTGGTTGCAAGCCGGACTTAGTGGAGTGTATATTACACTAGAGTTGAGCGAAGAATTAACAAGTTTGAGAACAGATGCAATGTTAACTGGTATGGGCACAAAAGACATACGCAAAGATATTGACACAACCACAATGAAGGTGCGTTTGGTTAGTAAAAAGTCTGGACAATATAGAGTTAAAGCATTGCCGGCTCAAAGTAACGTAAACGATATCCGCAGTTATTTAAAAGAAGTACAAATACAAACAGGAATTAAAGTTGACTTTGTTATGGTAGATTACTTAGACTTAGTTATGCCAGTGAGTGTTAAAGTTAACCCCAATGATCAGTTTATCAAAGACAAGTATGTGGCAGAAGAATTACGTAATCTAGCAAAAGAACTAAACATACTAATGGTAACTGCAAGTCAGCTGAATCGTAGTGCAGTTGAAGAAGTAGAATTTGACCACAGTCATATTGCTGGTGGTATCAGTAAAATTAATACAGCAGATAACGTGTTTGGTATCTTTACAAGCCGTGCTATGAAAGAACGTGGCAAGTATCAACTTCAATGTATGAAATCTAGAAGCAGCACCGGTGTAGGACATAAAATTGATTTGGAATACAATATTGAAACTATGCGTATTACCGACCCTGGAGAAGAAGGACAAGAAAGCTACAACGGAGGAGGTGGCCCACCGCGTGTGGCCGCAAGTATTATGAATCAAATTAAAACTACAACCACTGTAGTTGATAACTTTCCAAAAGCTAAGTCAGGATTTAATGTTGAACAGGACGCAGGACCTCCGCCCTCGGCTACTGTTGACAGCAGTCGCCTTAAAAGCATGCTTGCTGGATTAAAGGCTAAAGCAGAATGATATTATTTAATACCGGAGATAGCCACACTTGTTATAATGTAGACGATGGTCATGCATCCAATGGAGTTTGGTGCCCTAAGGTTGAGGATCATTATTGGTATAAAATTGCAATGGAAGATTATAATTGTACTGATTTTGTCAATGAGAGCCGTCCTGGGCGTAGTAATGATATGATGATAAAATTAGTTATTCAACATTGTTTAGAAAATACTACCTTACCAACACTTTATATAATTAATATAACTACTATATTTAGATTTGATTTAGCCAGTCCGCATAGTCACACGTTGCATACTATATTAACTCCGGACGCAGTATCTGAACTTGATTTTGAAACTATCGAGTGTACATTGTATGCTAAGTTAATTGGATTAATGGAATTTTTAAAAGCTAGAAATAAACCATTTTTAATTATAAACAATGGTAAAAATTTTAGTAATGAGAAATTACCCATGCGTGATGCATACGTTCAATATTTTAAACAAGATTCCAGAATATTAAATTGGTTTGATAATGCTAGAATATATTTTCAAGAAAATGTAACTAAAATTAAGCCAGTTGATTTTAATCAATACGGGTGGAACGGCCACGACGGCCCCGAAGGACATAGGTATTATTACGAAATGTTAAAATTAAGATTACCAAAACTTCTATAAATATAACTAAATCGGAGTTAAATCTTGCAGAAGCGTACTCGTAGCATATTAGACGAAATCGATAGCCTGTTAGTACATCGAGACCGCGAAAACCTCGTGGAATCACGTGCTAATAACGTTATTACCAGTGCTATTAATCTAATGAATTACATTAGAGAAAATTATGATAGTGAAATAGCACAGCAGTTGGAAAATCGTCTATTAAACAGTATTCGTAGCCAAGATCCTAATAAATTTATCCGAGGAGTACGCAAATTAAGGGGCGATAATGAGGATTAATGATATTGTAAATGAGCAACATAAAGCATTAAACAAGAAGACTAAAGACTTGAGTGAGACCATTAATCTAACAGAAAGCCGCACATATAAGTTATGGGAATCGGCCGGCCGTAAAATTATAGAAGCACAATTAACTCCAGCACAAATTCAACAGTTATTCCAACAAGCTGAACAAGGTGCTACTGCTGCAGGTGGTAACCGCACCATGATTGGCCAAGGCAAAGATGTTGCTATTGCTGTAAACAAGGCTTGGGACGATTTAAAAACTAAAGTTCAAAACTCTGGTCCTATTCAAGGCATTGATGCCAAGTATGACCAAGCCGCAGAAAAGTTAAAGCAAGCAACCGGTGGCGATACCGGTGTGATGCAGTATATACAAAAATATCGAGATTTTGCTAAAAAACATCCTATAGCTCAAAGTTTAATATATAGTGCCCTTATAGCGGCCGCAGGTATCAGTGGGGCTGGTGTAGGTGGTGCAGCCGCACTGGGTCTATTAAAAATGACTGACAAACTGCTACAAGGTGAAAAGTTTAGTAGTGCCGCTTACGCTGGTGCCAAGACAGGTGCTGTGGCTTACGGTGCTGGACAGATTGGCAAGGCATTGCAGGGTGCTCCTGGATCAATTGATAATATTTCTTGGTCTAAAAATGGAATTCCGTTTTCTGCTCAAGTTGATCATGGTAAAGTAGTAGGAGACATTGTAATGGCTGGACAAACAATTAGCCCTACAGATCCTAACTATGCTGAAGCCACTAAAGCATTTTTAAGTGCAGCAGGTAAAGAAGGTATGCTTGGGTCTGCAAAAGCTGTTGGAGGCGCTGCAGGCCAAGATTTTAGTGGATTCAAAGAATCTCGATATGTTGATCGTAAGTTAACTGTTTATACCTGGGCATTACACGAAAGTATTGGTCGTCCGCGTGGTGGTGTTCAATTAACTAACGAAGGCATCGGCGATATGTTTAAAAAGGCCGCTGGCGCAGTTGGTAATTGGGCACGGACCAAAGGCAAGAACTTAACTACCAAGGTTACTGCCGACAAATTACAATCTGCCTGGAAGAAAGCTGGTTCGCCTACTGATAGCGATGAAGTAGCACAAGTATTACAACAGGCTGGAGTTAGTCCCGAAGTTATTAATCAAATATATACCAGTATGAAAATTCCTACTAGCACAGCACAGACACCGCCAGAGAATACAGATCAAGTAACCACACAAGCCGCTGGCGCAATGGAACCTAATCCAGCAAGAGTGCAGGCCGCTCCTGCTACTACAGCAACTACAGAGCCTGCCGCGCAACCAGCACAGGCAGTTAACCCACACACAGGTGCGCAATCACCTGCCACGGTATCACAAGACACCGATCAAGACACCGATCAAGCCACTGATGGTATAGGAACCAAAGCTGGTAATGTGGTTGGTGACTTGGCCAAAGGAGCAGCTGATGCAATCAAACGCGGAGCATTTGCTCCTGTTGGACAAAGTGTGGCCGATAAAGGCACAGATAAAAACATGGTCACAATCAAAGACCGGTATGGAAAACCAACGCAATACAAAAAATTTGGCGATCAATGGGTTGGGCTCGACAACAAACCAGTTGATGCAAGCGTTGCTGCAATGTTGGACAAACAAGCGCAAGAAACTCCAACCAGTCCTGACTATGTTGGTCGTCGCAAGGTTGCTCGTAACCAAGGAACGCCAGCAACAACCCAACCCACAGCCACACAACCAACAACCCAACCCACAGCCACACAACCAACAACCCAACCCACAGCCACACAACCAACAACCCAACCCACAGCCGGACCTGATTATGATGAAGAAACCGGCGAGCCGGCAAAGACACCTGTAAATTATGGTCAAAGTCCTAGCAGTTATGCAACTCCTACATACAATGTACCCACCGGTGTTCCTAATGTAACCGGTACTAACCCGCCAGTTACATCTAAAAATGGAGCTACAACAGTACCCGGCACCAACAACACATCTGTAAATTATGGTCAAAGTCCTAGCAGTTATTCAAATACCACAGCACCAACACAAACAAAATACAAACCGAGCAGGATTTTGAACCCTAATATGGATCAATTTTACGCGGATCAAAGAACAAAAAATCAACAACAAGTTGATACTATCAAGACACCGGTTACTTCTGGTAAAATAAACAAAAAACCGGCATTAGAAGAATCATCTATTGATTTTTCAGCACTGCTGTGGGATCAGATAAAATGATTCTGCTTGAAGGCGGTAATGTCTTTAAAGACCAACAACAGGTACCTTTAACACAGCGTATTAATCGTGTGGATGTGCCTACTACCATTGCTTGGCTCGAACAAATCACAGGCTTGACACTACGCGATGCCATGGTTGGCAGTACCGGCGTTACCGAAACATCTGGTGATATAGATCTACTGTTAGATGCTAACGTATTAACCAAAGACGCAGTAATGAGCACCTTAGTAAACTGGTGTAAGCATAACGGTATTCCTGATGAAGAAATAATGAATCGTAAGGCCAAAGGTAAACAACCTGCCTTTCGTGCCGGCTGGATTGATCAGTCAGGTATTGAAATACATTTCCGCACTCCAATAAACGGCAATATCAAAAATGGGTTTGTGCAAACAGATTTTAATTTTGTAAACAGAATGAAGTGGACTAGGTTTATGATGGCAGCCATGCCAGCTGGTAGTCAATTCAAAGGTGTTGACCGTGCTGTGCTGTTTAACAGCATTGGCAAAACACTAGGCGTTAAAGTGGCCATGCACGACGGAGTACATGACCGTCTTACCGATGAATTGGTCACAGATGATCCAGCAGTAATGGCCAAGATGTTTTTGCCTGCAGGCACAGTACGAGATCTAGCCGGTGTTGAATCTACTGTTGCAGCCTTACGTAACGACCCCCAACGTGATACCAAGTTAAAAGATTTCCGGGAATATCTAGAACGTTCAGGTAGACAACTACCACAATTAGAAGATAGTGCTCACCCAACCGAGTGGTTAAGACACTGGTCCAATAAACTACGATGAGAGCAAGAGAATTTGTTATTGAAGGCGGTTGGGATTCTGTTAAAACACAGGGCACAGTCCTACACCCTAAGATTGTTAGTGTAGCTTTACAAGTAGTTGATCGCTTTGTTGCTGAGTTTAACAAAAAATACGGAGCACAAGTAGGAGAAATACGTCGCGGACGGCCAACAGGAAGTAGCGCATATCACGAACAAGATGCTCGCGACAATCCAGAAAAAATTTATGGTGATATTGATTTGCAAATGATTGCGCCAGAAGCAACAGGACAAGGTTATACACAATTTACCGCACACTGGAATAAGTTAACCAATGAATTTATTAGCGCAGGTTTACCCTATGTAGAAGTAGGAGACAAACCCGGGCATCCTACATTCCAGGTTGGCAACAACGACTTTGTACAAATAGATTTTATGTGGCATCCAGAACGTTTAGAAAAATGGGGCGCCGCACGTGTTACTCCTGAGCGCGGTGTTAAAGGATTATTAACAGGTAATATATACAGCGTATTAGGCGAAATACTTGATCTAAGTATTCAACATGCTGGTGTACAGTTAAAAGTACAAGACGGTAAACACGTTTCGTTTAGTAAACAAAAAGGCACACAGGTTGTTACAGTTACTACTAATCCAGAAACATTTATTCTAGATACATTTGTCTACGAAGCTCAACAGTTGGGCATCGACAATCCTCAAATTGATCCGATGTTAAAACAGTTTCCTGGCAACAACATCGAAGATGTTAAAATAAGTAAACTAGTCATTGGTGTCAAAGGATTTGCACGTAGCTGTGAATTAAACAGCATGTTTGGTCAAGGCGACTTGGCTAAGTTTACAGATGCACAAGATTTTATTAATAAGTTTTGGCAACGTTATGAAGAAAAAGCTATGTTAGATATTACAGCCAAGAAGCGCGACAAAGCCACAACACCAGCCGCAATAGCACGTGCCAACGATGATAGAGAAAAAGTACAACAAGGCCTTGATATGGTCCGAGGATACTTCCAATGATAGTATTAGAATTTATACAAAATCTAATGGAAGGTGCTCGAACACCACACCCTGAAGATTTTATCTTTGGCGGTAGTACCGCGGCCATGGATGCTATTACCGGCATGATTGGTGCTGTACAACAACCCGAAACTGTCAGCATCAAATGGGACGGATCGCCGGCTATTATATTTGGCCGTAGAACCAGTGATGGTCGTTTCACTATGAACTATAAAGAGTATATTGGTGAAGCTGGCGGACAGGTTACTAGTGCCGAAGAACTAATAAAGTTTTTTAGTGACCGTGCCAAGAATCCAGAAGTAGCACAGATGCTGGCCAAGGTGTTTAATGCAGTAGGCAGTATATGCCCTGCAAATTTCAAAGGATTTGTACAAGGAGATCTAATGTGGACAGATCCACTGACTCCTGTAGCAGGCAAGTTTGTGTTTAAACCAAACCCACACGGTGTAACCTATAGTGTAGATGCTCACAGTGACCTAGGCAAACAAATTGCCGGCCGTGCTGTAGGTCTAGCAGTACACAGCTATGGGTCAGACATAGAAAAGTCTAAAAGCAGTCCATTGGTCGGTCGTCAAAGTTTGCTGGGCCTAGGTGGATTGTCTGGCACTAACGAATACATTACCGTATTCACCGGCAACATGGGCACATCCTTTAAGATGAAAGAACCGGTTAAGGCCAAAAACGACGCCATAAGAGCAGTAAATACCTTTGCCAGTTTAGGTGGTGATGAATTTTTAAGCAGTCTGACTCAGGCCAGCAAAGATCGACTACAGCAATACTATAATCGTAAGGCAACCAATCAAGCAGTGGATGGTAATTGGCTACAGAGTAAATTAACACGCCCACAATTTAATATAGTAATAGACAAGAAAAATAAGCCTATTTTGGCAGCACTAGATCAGGTATATAGTAAAGTAGCTGTATTAAAACTAGCTATATTAAAACAGTTAGACTCGCAGGTCACAGGTATAGAGCAGTCGGTGGGCGGACAACCCAAGGGCGAAGGATTCAACATAGATACTCCCAGCGGGTTTATAAAGCTGGTAGATCGTAGCGTATTTTCCACTGCAAATGTTCAAGGTAGGCTATAGTTTTTTACTGATCATCATAAATATTTGCATGTAGTCCTTAAGGGCTCATTTAATTAAGGAGATTTAAAATGGCAACATTCACAAGAATTAACGGCGACGCAGCCGGTGTAGTAAACGCAGACGCAGGTCGTTCATTTGCTAATGCCGCAATTATCAACACAGGTATTGCAGCACCTATTACAGCATATAAAGTTGTTTTCCCAACAGCTGGTGCTAACGGTAACTTAGCAGCTGAATTAACAACTGGTGGTGCAGTTGAGACAGTTTTACGTATTTTAGAAGGTAACGCAACTGTATTAGCATACCAAGTTGACTCTGGTGCACAGATCAGCATCATTACAGAGCGTTCAGGTTGGACAGATACAACAGCACAAAACGCACTTCGTCAAACATTAGCTGGTGACGGTGCAGGTAACATCGGTGCTTTAAGCAACGTTTATGCTGTAACAGCAACAGTATCATCTACTGGTGGTATCAAGTTTGCTTAATAGTTAATTTAACTATAAAAAGAAACCGATCTTTATGGTCGGTTTTTTTGTGGCATAAGTATCTGTATGAATACACAGTTACACTATTACACAGGCATCACTCTAGTAGATATTACTGCCACCGGAGTAACTCGTAACGGTGAAGAACTAGCTCGTAATCAACAGCGTAATTGGGAAACAGTGGTACAGACAATAGGTCTTGGTGCACAACCAATAGAAATAATCAGTCCTATACGCAAAGACGGTATAGATTTAGATTGGGTCGAATTTGGAGATTTTTTTCAAGGGTGTCACTCAGTATGGGCCTGGATATGGGCAGTTGAACACTCAGGTGTATATGCTAACAGTAATAATCCGGTTGCTCTATTAGAACAGTATTTTGAACAAGTGCCCGTTATACAAGGTCTGGAAGAAACAGCACGTTTTATGTTACCTATTTTTTATCCCCATGGTGCAATTCGTAATATTTACTTTCTAGATGGATACCGTGATATACGCAATATTTAATAAATAATAGTTGATGCTACGGCACCATTATGGCTTACTATTACGGCTCACACAGGCACATTAGCGCATCGCTTAAACAATGAAAGCGAAGAGACATTATGTCCTCAACTGATATAGAAAAGAAAAGCCTTGAGGCGCACGTAGAATTATGTGCTGAAAGGTATAGTAACTTGGACACTAAACTTTCCAACCTTGAAACCCGCATGGACAAGCTAGAAGGTCACATTGTGGATATCAAAGATAGTCTGTCAGGTAATGACAGCGGACATTACAAAACATTAATCACCATTGGTACAACTATAATAGGTGTGCTAGTTGCTGGTATTATAACTCTTTTGGCCACACACTTCAAATAAAATAATGCGAATTGTAGAACTCTTAAATAATATAACACTTCCAATAACAAATGAGGAAGCTGAAGTTTTAGACATGTTACGAGATAACCAGCAACTGTTTAAAGCCGACTTAGACCTAAGACAGCAATTGGTAGCAAATCATTTGGTTAACAAGGATGTATTATTAAGAATTCAAGAAAATGGTCGCATTACCTATAAAAGAAGATCAAGATAACCCTACTAAACAACAAGTCGATGCTGTAATAGTTGCCGCTGCACAATACATCAGCTCTTGGACACATCGTGAATTTGCACAGTTATCAAAAAATAAACACATACCTTTAATCTGGCCTTTGCCCAGTGGCGGATATCGTATAGGCAAATTATATGTTGTACCTGCAGAAGGATACTGGCATTTGTTGGATCATAATCGTGAATTACGGCATGAATTTGACAGTAAACAGTCAGCTATTTTTTATTGTTTATGTGAGCAGGTGCATTCTGACCATCTGGCCGCTGAAATAAAATCAGCTGACAGTGAAGTTAAACGATTTAAAAATGATTTAACACACTACGAAAACAGTAAAAATCGTGCAATAAAGAATCAGAATATAATCGGCATAAGTATATGGACGGCCAGATTTGAAGACGCTAGGTTGCGTTTAGAGTTAGCACAAAAAACTCTTAAGAAATCTATCGAATCAGCTAAATATTTAAAAGTTTGGACGGAATAGGACCTAAAAATCATGAGATTAACAGAAATCGGCAATCAGCCAAAAGCTAAAAAAATTAACCAAGTAGTAGAAAGCCGCTTTGGCTTTAAGATTGACTACGATAATTTAACATTCCCTAAGGCATATAAATTGGCTAAAGGTATTACAGAAAGTTTAGATGCAGTTAAACGCACACATGGTGCTCATACTGCTGAAAAAAATCCTCAGTATATGGAAATGTTTATGGTCCGCGAAAGTCTAAATCGTTGGATGGTAGAGAACCGTCATGTTCTTATCCAAGAAAGCGAAATGGCTAAAAGCGAAGCAATCTTAGCTGCTAAAGACATGGTTGATAGCATTCAAGACATGCTAGAAAAAATTGGTAAAATGCAGAACGAACAGTTACCTGCATTATTAGATACTATCCGCGATCAAATCGGTGAAGACCGTGCTGAAGGATTTAAACAAACAGTTACTCCATTACTACAACAAGTATGGCAAACCTTAAGCGATGGTCGCGAACAAGCTGACTCAGCTGCTCGTGCATTAACTGGCGAAGCTACTCCAGATATGAGCATGGGCGGTATGAGTGGCATGGGAGGTACGATGCCTGGTATGGCACCTGAGCCTGCAATGGGCGCTGAGGAACCTGAAGGTGACGGAATGGGTGCTGTAGATGCAGCTGCAGGCGGCACAGCTGAATTAGGTAGAGAGCCTCGTTAATGAGATTTACAGAATTCGGTGGCCGTTTATTTGAAGACGATGAAGATTTGTCAGCATACGTAGAAGACGATGCTGACCATGTGGCCATTGATGCACTGATCAATACCCTAAGAGAATTGCAATACAGTAGTAACCATGCTGCAGTTCCTAAGATTTCTGTTGAAGCACTGATCAATTTGGTTCGCAATAAACCAGGTGCTGAAGCATTTACTTTAGAAACACTACAAAACGCCAAACAACATAATGACGCAGTAAAGAGCATTGTGGCAAATATTAAAGATGATGAAAACGGAACCAAATACGTGTTTATTAATCCGGTTGATACCGATATCGAAGTTCCAGGCGAAGATGGTGCCGAAACACAAACAGCACCAGAAAAAACGGTTTCCGCTATGGCAAATCGTGCTTTATCCAATCGTAGTTAATCCAAAATACCATTGACCTAATATTATAAATATAGTATACTCTATAGTATACTCACCTTTAAGGAGTTAGCAATGAAAAAAATTATATTAACAAGCATCTTAGCACTAACATTAGTCGGATCAGCATCAGCCGAAGCACACTGGCGTGGTGGTTGTTGCTATCGTGGTGGGTGGGTGGCTCCGGCCTTGATCGGCGGTGTTATTGGTTATGAATTAGCCCAACCTAGATATTACGCACCTCCTCCGGTTGTTTATACTTCTCCACCTAGTGTAGTTTATGTTCAACCGCAGGCAACACCGCAGACTCCACCACCAGGATACCATTGGCAACAGATTACCGATCCACAAACAGGCACAGAGAAAATGGCCTTGGTACCAAACTAATGGCATACTCATCTCAGGTAATTGATCACTATGAAAACCCACGAAACGTGGGTAGCTTTGCCAAGGACGAAGAAGGTATTGGCAC
>Ga0214164_1000093_pt1 | contig 58803 bp, 53 predicted proteins | sample TroBogepilimnion_13_FD_153003 | JGI IMG/M metagenome (GOLD analysis project Ga0214164, IMG submission 153003) | Freshwater microbial communities from Trout Bog Lake, WI - Practice 03JUN2009 epilimnion v4 | ecosystem: Environmental > Aquatic > Freshwater > Lake > Epilimnion/Euphotic zone ... | reverse complement strand
AAGTACCCGATAACACGGGGACCTAGCTCAATTGGTAGAGCACCGCCTTTGCAAGGCGGGGGTTAGGGGTTCGATTCCCCTGGTCTCCACTTACAAATTACCCGCTAACTTCGTTTGGCGGGTTTTTTATTGCAACTAGGCTTTGATTATGGCCGGAAGTAATCTCGCACTTTTCATTTCGGTATTCCTTGCCTGCGCGGTAGAGGCAGTTGAAGCCACAACAATTGTCTTAGCAGCAGGAACTAGTCGTGATTGGAAATCTGCTTGGCTTGGAACGCTCTCGGGTATTGCAACCCTTGGGGCAGTAATTCTCGTCTTGGGTCCAAATATTTCGGCTATTCCGAGAAGTGCCTTACAAATATTTGTTGGTGGCTTATTACTTGTCTTTGGATTGCAATGGGTACGTAAAGCAATTCTTAGAGCATCCGGTTTTAAAGCACCTCATGATGAAGAGGCGATATTTAAAAAGGAATTAGCTGCGGCAAAACTTGCAAAGGCCGACCAGCGCTTTGGTGTTGCTGATTGGTATGCCTTTACCCTTTCCTACAAAGCAGTCTTGCTTGAAGGACTTGAAGTAGCTTTTATTGTTTTAACTTTTGGAACCATCCAGCACAAAATTGTTTTGGCATCTATTGCTGCCCTAGCCGCGGTGGTCTTAGTTGTTATTGCTGGAATTGCTTTAAAGAAACCACTTTCCCAAGTTCCAGAGAACACGATGAAGTTTGCCGTTGGCGTAATGCTCACATCATTTGGAATCTTCTGGGCGAGCGAAGGAGCTGGTGCTATTTGGCCTCACGGCGATGCTGCCCTGCTTGTAATAATCCCAGCGGTATTTCTGTTCGCCTTGGCTTTAGTTCGATTCTTGTCGAATAAGAAAGTTAATTCGGGCAAGAGCGAGAGTGACTTAACGGAAGCCGATGATGTGGATGCAACAATTATTTTGGAAGAGAAGAAATCCAAACGACTTATCTGGGACTTCTTCTACTTCTGGTATGACTTTCTAATTGGTGATGACTTGATTGGCTTTGCGATCGTACTTATAGCAATGGAGTGCACGCATAACTTGGTTAGCGCCAAGACCAATGCCTGGTGGGCGATGCCGATCGGTGTTGCGCTACTCTTGCCCCTTAACCTTTACCGCGTTACGGCCAAGAAATAATTTAAAAGCGAAAGAGAGAGAAATGTCTACAGCCACACTCCACACAAGCATGGGCGATATCGTTGTTGAGCTATTCCCAAATCATGCGCCAAAGACCGTTGCTAACTTTGTTGAACTAGCTACTGGAAAGCGCGAGTGGGTTGATCCAATCACTGGCGAGAAGACAACAAAGAATCTTTACGATGGAACTGTTTTTCACCGCGTTATCGCTAACTTCATGATTCAAGGTGGCGACCCACTAGGTAACGGAACTGGTGGACCGGGCTACCGTTTCGCTGATGAATTTCACCCAGAATTAAATTTTGATCGCCCATATCTACTAGCGATGGCAAATGCTGGACCAGGAACAAATGGTTCACAATTCTTTATTACTGTTGCTGAGACCGCTTGGTTAAACCGTAAGCACTCCATCTTTGGTGAAGTAAAAGACCCAGCTTCACAGAAGGTAGTAGATGCAATCGCGACTGTTAAGACCGGCGGCCAAGATCGCCCAGTCCAAGCAATCAAGATTGAATCAGTAACTATCGCTGAATAGTTTCTAACATGCGCCAGAAGCAATCACTAACAACTTCGCTGATTGTTTTAATTTCTGGCACATATTTGCTGGCAACTTATATTTATCCAGCGCTACAAAGTAAATTGGCCCTCTTTTACGGGGGCCAATATTTAAATGGTTATTTTCCAGGAGTATCAACCGGTCAGTGGTATCGCCTATTTACGGTTGCCTTGGTCCACGCCGGTTGGATGCATTTAATATTTAATATGTTGGCGCTCTATTCAATCGGCGAGAGCGTTGAGCGATTCGTGGGAAAGACCCGCTTTGCCATTATTTTTCTATTTTCTTTAGTCACCGCATCGCTATCGTCGGTCTACTTAGGACCACATAATCAATATGCGGTCGGTGCATCTGGCGCGATCTTTGGTCTATTTGCCGCGCTTATTGTTATCGGCAAGAAGGCCGGCGCCAATTATCAAAATGTAATTGGCATCGTAATCGTTAACCTTGTAATTACTTTTGTTATGCCAGGAATTGATTGGCATGCACACCTAGGTGGTTTAGTTGGCGGCTTTGTAATTACTTATGCTTTGATGTTCTTCAAGAGAACTTGAGCAACATCTAAAACTTCAGTACTCGACTCGCGCGCAGTCATTCCATCGGAGACCATCACGCGACAGAATGGACAAGCAACCGCTACTTGATCCGCACCCGTTGCGATAGCTTCATCAACGCGATTTAGATTAATTCGGGTTCCTAATGTCTCCTCAATCCACATTCGACCGCCACCGGCGCCGCAGCAAAATGAGCGTTCCTGATTTCGTGGCATCTCGGTAACTTCGACGCCAGTTGATTCAAGGAGTTCGCGTGGTGGTTGGTAGATCTGATTATGCCGACCGAGGTAGCAAGGATCGTGATAAGTAAGTTTTTGATCGCTCTTGTGAGGGCTGGTCTTTAACTTTCCTTCTTTAATTAGGGTATTTAATAATTGAGTGTGATGAACCATTTGAAGTTCAAAACCTTGTTGTTTGTAATCCCGACCAATTGTTGTAAAGCAATGCGGGCAAGTAACAACAACTTTCTTCACACCACGAGAACCAAAGGTTTGTTCCAAAGTTTCAATGTTTTCGCGAGAAAGGATTTGGTAGAGGAACTCATTGCCCGCTCTTCTTGCTGGATCACCAGAACAAGTTTCACGTTTTCCAAGGACGCCAAATGAAGTACCGGACATATAGAGAAGCTCTGCTACTGCTTTTGTGGTCTTTTTCGCCCGTTCCTCGTAAGCACCGGCACAGCCAACCCAGAATAGATATTCCACATCTTCTGGAATTACATCTTCAATAACTCTAATTGGGAAATCGCATTCAGCAATCCAGGCATCTCGATCACTTCTATTTGCGCCCCAAGGGTTGCCGGCTTTTTCAAGATTTCTAAAGGTGGCGCCGAGTTCGGTTGGAAATTCTGATTCGACCAAAACTTGGAAGCGGCGCATATTTACGATGTGATCGATATGTTCGATATCAACCGGACATTCTTCAACGCAGGCACCACAAGAGGTACATGACCAAAGGACATCGGGAGTAATTGTTGTTCCAACTATTGGTTCATCACTAGGTACGTTAGCAAGCGCGTGATCACGCATCGCCATAATTAATAATTTTGGTGAGAGTGGCTTATCGGTATGCCAAGCCGGACATTGTGATTGGCAACGACCGCACTCGGTACAGCTAGCCATATCAAGTAAGCCCTTCCAAGAAATATCTGCGCCTTTGCCGATACCGAAGAGATCATCTTCTTTCGGATCTTCAAAGTTAATTGGCTTGCCCTGCGAGAGCATCTCTGGAAGTTCACCCAAGGCAGGCTTGCCATCAATATTTCTGCGGAAGAAAATATTTAGTGGCGCCAAGAAACGGTGCCAAGCAACGCCCATTCTTAAGTCAATGGCAATAACGATGAACCAAGCCATTGAAACAATAATCTTTATTGCTGCAACGAGTTGAATCTGGTCTTGATTTATATAAGTTTGATGTTCGATTCGATCTAGCGCAATAACACAAAAGACAATAGCTAGAATCGTTGCTTCAACGTAGTAAGCCTTAAAAGATTTCGAACCTAAGAATCTAGATGTTCTGCTTTTATGTGAGAAGCGCGTTACTTGGCGAATTCCGATTAAGGTAACAATTCCGATCCCGGTCGCCCAAGCAATAAAGAGAACGAAGTAACGGTAGATAAACCAATTTCCGATCAACGGCAAGGTAAAAGATGGATTCACCAATTGGAAATAGGCAGTGATCAAGGTGCCAAGAAGTGAAACGAATCCGATCATCACAAACCAGTGCGCGATTGCCGAGCCGGTGAACTTCAGCATTTTGGTGTGCAGGAAGATTTCTCTGGCAGCTGACTTGAGACGCTCCCGCTTATTCGTAAATCGAGTTGGATCGCTTTGGCCGGCGCTGATTTTTTCAAAGAGGGTGATCGATCTGATTGCGACTGCGGTGATCGCCAAGATTGAAATTAGATAGGCCAGGATCCCAAGTAAGGTCATGAGTTAAGGCTAAGGCGAAAGCAGAATAAGCGTGAGGATTTAGAACACCTATTTGTCTCACTATATGAGAGGCTGAGGGGTATCATTATTTGAGATTCTCCCTATATTCAGTTACATCCTTTTAGATTATGGTTCATTATTAATCCCATGGGTTTGATTGTGCAGAAATATGGCGGCTCTTCCGTCGCTGATGCCGAAGGGCTAAAGCGAGTCGCCAATCGAATCGTGGCCACCAAAAAAGCTGGCCACCAAGTCGTTGTAGTCGTATCGGCCATGGGCGATACGACCGACGAACTCCTTGATCTGGCAAACCAAGTCTCGCCGCTTCCCAATGGGCGCGAACTCGATATGTTGCTAACTGCCGGCGAGCGAATTTCAATGGCACTTCTTGCAATGGCGATCGGAAATCTTGGTCATGAAGCAAGATCTTTCACCGGTTCACAAGCTGGAGTTTTAACTACTTCAACCCACGGTAAAGCGCGCATCATCGACGTTGCACCGGGTCGAATCACTGAAGCACTTAACGATGGTGCAATTGCAATTGTTGCGGGCTTCCAAGGTATTAACCAAGAAACTAAAGATGTTACAACACTCGGCCGCGGTGGTTCAGATACAACTGCAGTTGCACTAGCCGCAGCACTCGAAGCAGATGTTTGCGAAATTTATACCGACGTTGATGGAATCTTCTCAGCCGATCCACGTGTTGTTCCATCCGCCAGAAAATTAAAAACTGTTACCTATGAAGAGATGCTTGAACTTGCGGCATCAGGAGCAAAAGTTTTGCACTTGCGTTGTGTTGAATACGCACGTCGCTTTGATCTACCAATTCATGTCCGTTCATCATTTTCAAATAACGAAGGAACTTGGGTTGTTAAAGACCACCCTGGGGGAGAGAGCAATATGGAACAAGCAATCATCGCTGGTATCGCACATGATAAGAGCGAAGCAAAGGTAACCGTTGTAGGTGTGCCAGATCGTTCTGGTATTGCGGCGCGAATCTTCCAAGCAATCGCTGATGCAGATATCAACATCGACATGATCGTTCAAAATGTCTCCGCTGCTGCAACTGGTCTAACAGATATCTCATTTACTTTGCCAAAATCGGAAGGCGCCGAAGCAACTGCAATTCTTCAACGCATCCAAGGCGAAATTGGTTTTGCATCAATTCAATACGATGATCAAGTTGGAAAGCTTTCTTTGGTCGGTGCCGGTATGCGTTCACACCCAGGCGTAACAGCAACTTTCTTTGCTTGCCTTGCCGAAGCCGGAGTAAATATCGAAATGATTTCTACATCGGAAATTCGTATTTCAATTATTTGCCGCCAAGAAGATTTGGAAAAAGGCGTAAAGTCAGCTCACACTGCATTTGAATTAGATTCAGACCAAGTCGAAGCAGTTGTGTATGGAGGTACCGGACGATGAGCAAGAAACTTCCTACCCTTGCCGTAGTTGGTGCAACCGGCGCCGTCGGTACCGTAATGCTTGATATTTTAAGCAAGCGCCCAAATGTTTACGGTGAAATCCGTTTAATTGCATCAGCTAGAAGCGCTGGCAAGAAGTTAGTTTGCCGTGGCGAGGAATTAACTGTTGTTGCACTCTCTCCCGAGGCTTTCGATGGCATCGATATTGCAATGTTCGACGTGCCAGATGAAGTTTCTGCCGAATGGGGCCCAATTGCTGCAGCACGTGGCGCAGTAGTAGTAGATAACTCTGGTGCTTTTCGTATGGATCCTGAAGTGCCACTAGTTGTTCCAGAGGTAAATCCAAAGGATGCCAAGAAGCGTCCAAAGGGAATCATCTCGAATCCAAATTGCACGACTCTTTCTATGATCGTTGCAATGGGCGCACTCAATCGTAAATTTGGTTTGAAGGAATTAGTAGTTGCTTCTTATCAAGCAGCATCAGGAGCGGGCCAAGCTGGCATCGATACCTTGCGCGAACAAATTTCTGCAGTTGCTGGAACTAACTCTGGTGATACCGCAGGCGATTCACGTCAATATATAAAAGATAATGGACCATTCCCGGCACCGCTTGCGTTAAATGTTGTTCCTTGGGCTGGTTCGTTAAAAGAAGAAGGTTTCTCTTCTGAAGAGTTAAAAGTTCGTAACGAATCGCGCAAGATCCTTGGCATGAAGAAGCTAAGGGTTTCCGCTACTTGTGTGCGCGTTCCAGTATTAACAACTCACTCACTTGCAGTTCACGCAACGTTTAAGAAGAAGGTAACTCGCAAGGCAGCGCAAAAAGTTTTGAGCAAAGCCGATGGCGTTAAGTTGGTTGATGATCCAGCAAATCATTTGTTCCCAACTCCAGCAGATGTAGTTGGAACCGACCCAACTTGGGTTGGTCGCGTTCGCCAATCACTCGATGACTCACATTCGCTAGATCTTTTCTTATGCGGCGATAACCTACGTAAAGGGGCTGCGCTAAACACAGCACAAATTGCGGAATTGGTTGCTAAAGAATTTTCTAAGTAAATGAGTAATAAGCCGGCAAAGATTCTTGTAATTGATAATTACGATTCATTTGTCTACAACTTAGTTCAATACTTAGGTCAACTAGGTGCGCAGTGCACTGTGCTTCGCAATGATGAAGTTACAGTCGAAATGGCTGACTCATACGATGGAGTTTTGGTTTCCCCTGGACCGGGCACTCCCGAAGAAGCTGGTATCAGTGTCGCAATGATTAAATACGCTGCCGAAAAGAAGATTCCACTATTTGGCGTCTGCCTTGGACATCAAGCCATTGGAGTTGCATTCGGTGCCACGGTTTCACGCGCCCCAGAATTACTACACGGGAAAACATCGGTCGTTCATCACAATAACCATGGGGTTTTGGCCGATATTCCTAATCCATTTACCGCTACTCGTTATCACTCATTAGCAATTGAAAAGGCAACAATTCCGGATGAAATTGAAATTGTTGGTCAGACAGATTCTGATGTCGTTATGGCAATTCAGCATAAAACCCTTCCAATTTCGGGTGTGCAATTCCATCCAGAATCGGTATTAACGGAATACGGCCATCAAATGCTTGGCAATTGGTTGGTTGCGTGTGGTGATTTAGAAGCAAGAAAGCGCAGCGCTGGATTATCGCCAGTCGTTGCTAAACCTTAATTAGATTTATTTACAGTAATAGTTACTTGCGAACCAATTGGTTGTGTTGACCCAGCTGAAGGAGCTTGGGCTAAAACAACTCCCATTGGTTGGCTTTGATCTAAGGCGTAGATCTCTTTAATTAAGAATCCTGATTGAGTTAGAACTGTTTGCGCTTCAATTCCAGTCAGCCCGGTCAAAGTTGGAACTTGAACACTTCCGCTAGCAATCTGTAGAACCAAACCACTTCCAGCAGAAATTGTGGTTCCTGGACTTGGGGTTACTTGAATAATTGTTCCAGGTTGTGAGCTTGAGTTAACTGGAACAATTTGTGCAATTACTAAGCCGGCGGCTGTTATTTCATTACGAGCATCTTCCAAAGTTAAATTAACTAAATTTGCCGGAACAGTGGTGTCGCCCGGTCCATCTGAGATAGTCAAGGTAACGCTGGATCCTTTTTGTACACGTGACATGGCAAGTGGAAGTTGAGATGCAATTCGATCTTTCGGAATTCGAGAATCTGGTGCATGTTGAAAATTAATGGTGTAACCAGCAAGAAGCGAGCTAGCTTGATCTTGGGTTAATCCAACGACATTTGGAATTTGAATAACTGGCCCACTTGCTTTTCCGCCCATAAAGGTAAAGGCAAGAGTAAGAAGCGCTACAAATGTTAATCCGGCACCAGCCATTATAAATTTACTTCGCTTTGGCAAGATGCGTGCAATCTTTGTTGTTACTGGTTGGCCGTCAATTACTAATTGAATGTCATCGAGCATGGCTTGTGCACTTTGGTAGCGATCGCGTGGATCTTTAGCTAACGCAACGGACAATATTGTGTCTAAACCTTCATCAAGTTCTGGGTTTAGTTGCGATGGCGGTGTTAATTGCGCGGATACATGTTGGTAGGCGATTGCAACCGGAGTATCACCAGTAAATGGCGGCTTTCCAGTAAGCAATTCATATAACAAACAACCAACTGAGTAGATATCACTTCGCAGATCAGCCACTTCTCCGGTTGCTTGTTCTGGTGAGAGATATTGGGCGGTTCCTACAACGTTCCAAGTATTTGTCATCGTTGCGCCGATGTCATCCATGGCGCGTGCGATTCCAAAGTCCATAACTTTTACATCGCCGCTCTCGGTCAACATAATGTTTCCGGGCTTGATATCGCGATGGATGATTCCATTTTGATGTGAATATTCCAGGGCTGCTAAAACACCTGAAACGATTTCGAGCGAACGTTCGGTTGTAATTGGAGTGTGACTCTTTAACATATCTCGAAGCGATACACCGCTAACAAGTTCCATAACAATGTAAGAGTTATTTCCTTCTTCACCCGAGTCATAGACCGCAACAATTCCAGGATGATTTAACCCAGCGGCTGCAAGCGCTTCTTTTCTAAAGCGCGAGATGAATGATGGATCTTTAGCTAAATCGCTTCGAAGAACTTTTACCGCAACTTTTCTGGAAAGTCTGCGATCTTCACCAAGATAAACATCGGCCATGCCACCGGTGCCAATCATCGCTCCTATTTCGTAGCGATTGCCAAATACTTTATTAATTGAGTTCACTGGCGGCTCCGATCAATTCAATTTGACCGTCATCTTTTGCATCCACGATTTCAGCAATAAGAATTGTTACGTTATCAGGCGCACCCTTTGCCTTTGTTGCCTCAAGCAATTGGCCCAGGAGTTCATCGCCTTCATATTTCTTAATTAGTTTTGAAATCTCTAAATCGGATAGAAAGCCAGTTAACCCATCGCTGCAAAGTAGGAATTGATCGCCAACATTCACTTCGTGCACCAAGAGAATTGGATCAATCCCCGAATCACCCATGAGCGCTTGGGTTAAAAGCGAACGTTGTGGATGGTTTGCAACTTCATCTTGTGTTAAACGACCTTGATCAATTAGTTCTTGCATCACCGTATGGTCATAACTAAGTTGCTTTAACTTCCCATTTGAAATTGCATAACAACGGGAATCTCCAATATGCAAAAGTTGAACGGTCTTATCTGCCAGGTAAAGGGCAGTAAGTGTGGTTCCCATTCCTGATAATTCTGGTTCGACTTTTGAGCGCTCAGAGATTTGTTGATCTATTTCAAAGGGAAGATTTAAAAGTAAATCCTCTTTTGAGTCGCGATCAATATTTTTATCGCTAAAGACCGGGATCAAATCAGCAAGTGCTTTAATTGCAATACTTGCTGCAACCTCGCCACCTGCGTGGCCTCCCATGCCATCAGCAACCGCAATTATTGATGAGGAAACCAGTGCCGCATCCTCATTTCCCTCGCGTTGCAGACCGAGGTCGGTTAACGCGTGAGTTTTAAAGATCAGAGGCATATTTATCGATATCTATTAAATGACGATCTCGTATGAAGGATTCAAAATAGTTAAAGAACCTTCATTTTCGCCGACCATGCCTTCAGCGCAAATGGTTGAACCAACTTCTAGTCCAGCGATTTCACGACGACCAAGGAATTGCAAAGTAATTCCGCCAGTTGTATCCCAAACTTCAACATCAACACGTGGCGCACCACCACTTGGTGCGGTCAGTATCGAAGTTACTTGGCCACGAATGTGTGCCCGGCGACGCCAAGTTGCGCTCTCAATTGGAAGTATATTTTCATTGTAATGTCCAACCGGCGCAGAGTCTTCGGCTGATTTTGGAAGAGGAAATTTCTTAACTGGTTCAGCGGGAGTTGGGACCAAGATTGGTTTTGCCACTTCAATTGCTTGATCCATTGAGTGATTCAAAATCTTTTCGACATCAAATGGAATAATTGTGGCCACAACTCGAGAAAGTTGTGAAATAGGAGCTGCAATATCCTCCGCAGTTCGATCATGGAGTAGGCGACCTAAGAACTGAGAATATGATCGTCGTGGCAAGAGAAGTGTTAATTCGACTTCCGGAGATTCAGTTTGTCTAATTGCATAATCAACGGCTGCATTTGGAAGTCTGCGATCGGGACAGTCAATCATTTCAAGTGGGATATCAGATAGCCCTGGATTGGAAGCCCAGGATTTAGAAATATCTTCAGCTCTTTGATCGTCGATTACAAAGTGAACCGCGGTCAAATGTCTTGGATTTAAACTTCGCGCATAACGGATTGATCCAACTGTTGCTAGGTCAACGTTATCGATTAAGACAGTTACATCATGTCTTGGAATTGCAGTAGCGCGGGCCTTTTCAGCGCTCACAAGAAGCGCCGCCTGCTCTTTGCGATATTGGCGATTTAGCCTTAATAAAATCATCACAAGGATCGGCGTAATTGTGATGATTACCCACGCGCCTTCGGTGAACTTAACGACTCCAAAGATAATGATGATCACAAAAGAAACAATCCCAGAGATTGTGTTAATAACATAGCGATATCGCCAGCCAGCATCTTTATTTGTTAGTGCTCGTTTTGCCATGCCAAAACCAACCAAGGTAAAGCCAGTAAATACACCAAGGGCATAGAAAGCAACCAAGTGATCTACCGAGGCTTTTGTAATTAAAACCAGGGCTGTTGCGACTGAAGCAAGAAGGATAATTCCATTTGAGAAGGCAAGGCGATGACCACGCTTTGTTAATTGGCGTGGCAAATAACCATCATTTGCAACGAAGTTAACTAGATATGGGAAACCCGAATATGCAGTATTTGCACCAGTAATCAGGATCAACATTGTTGCCGCTTGGACTACATAGAAAAATACCGAACCAAATGTGCCATTACCAAGAGTTGCTTTCGCAACTTGCGAAATAACAGTTGGGGATCCCGCGGTGTATGGAGTCGCATAGGTTGCGTGGGCAAAGTATGAAACACCAAAGACCATGGTGCCAAGAATCGCGCTCATTGCTAAAAGAGTTTTACGAGCATTAACACCTTCTGGTGCTTTGAAAAGGGCAACGCCATCAGAGATAGCTTCAAGTCCGGTAAGTGATGAACCACCATTTGCAAAAGCGCGCAGAAGAATAAAGATGGCGGCAAAGTTAAGTAGTCCCTTAGCGTGACCAATCGAAACTGCACCATGTAATGCAGTTGGGTCATATTTCGTCAGATGTCCGGTGAGCGAACGATAAATTCCCATCCCAAATACAACCAGGAGTGAAATTATGAATAGATAAGTAGGAAGCGCAAAAGCGGCGCCGGCTTCTTTAACGCCACGCAAATTACCAAAAGTTAAAATGACAATTACACCAACCGTCATCCAAATCTTGTATGGCTGGAGTGTTGTGAAGGTAGAGATAATGGCATCGATTCCAGCCGATGATTGAATTGCAACGGTAACGATGTAATCAAGCATCAAGGCAACAGCTGCAAGTTGTGCGATAAGCGGACTTAAGTTATCTCGCGAAACAACGTAGGCGCCACCAGATTTAGTGTAAATCTGAACAACTTCACGATATGAAAAAGTGACAATTACCAATACTGCTAGTACGACTATTGTCATTGGCATCAAAATTCCAAATGCAGCCAATCCAAAAGCTGGAAGTAGTGCAATTAGAATCTGTTCAGATCCATACGCAGAAGATGAAATACAGTCAGAAGAAAGAATTCCTAGTGCAAAACGCTTACTAAGTCTTTGATGAGAAAGCGAGTGACGATTTAGCGGGTTACCCAGAAAAGCTTTCTTGATTCGATAAGAAAGCGGATCTTTTAAATGTGAATGCTCTTGCAACACCTTAGGTTCTGGCGCGTCATCGGTCCACGATTTAGGCACAAATCACTCTTCTCATTAATTAAGCACTTTAGGCTACCGATTTTACTTCCCTTCGCTGGCGTATGCTTGCCGCATGCAATTAAAAACTGACCTATATATTGATGGCAAATGGGTTAAAGGTGACGGAAGCATCCCAGTAACTGACCCAGGCACTGGGGAAGTCATTGCAAATGTGGCCACCGCGGGCGATGCCGAATGCGAAGCCGCAGTAGCGGCAGCGGATCGGGCCTTTAAGACCTGGTCAAAGACTGCGCCAAGAGTTCGCGCAGAAATATTACGAAAAGCTTTTGAACTGATGATTGCCGAAAGCGATCACCTGGCAAAACTAACTTCGATGGAGAACGGCAAAGTTTTCTCAGATGCCAAAGGCGAGATTGCCTATGCCGCCGAATTTTTTAGATGGTTCTCCGAAGAAGCAGTACGAACTCCTGGCGATTTCCGACAAGCCCCATCGGGTGACAAACGAATTTTGGTTACGCACCAACCAATCGGAGTTTCATTATTAATAACGCCTTGGAATTTTCCAGCAGCGATGGCTACCCGAAAGATTGGTCCGGCGCTCGCAGCAGGTTGCACCATGATTTTGAAGCCAGCATCAGAGACTCCATTAACCGCGCTAGCAATCATCGATATTTTGGAACGAGCTGGCGTACCAGCTGGAGTAGTTAACTTAATTTTGCCGTCAAAAACTGGCCCAATGATTTCAAAGATTCTTCATGATCCGAGAGTTCGCAATCTTTCATTCACTGGTTCAACCGAAGTTGGGCGGGTACTACTTAAAGAATCTGCAGATTGCGTTCTTCGCACATCGATGGAGCTTGGTGGTAATGCACCATTTGTAGTTTTAGATGATTCAAATATCGATGATGCCGTTGCCGGTGCAATGATTGCCAAAATGCGAAATGGTGGTGCGGCTTGCACTGCAGCTAATCGATTTATTGTGGCAAAAAGCGTTGCTGAAGAATTCACTTCCAAATTTGCTAAGGCCATGGGAGCGCTAAAAGTAGCGCCAGGGCTTGAAGATGGGGCACAACTTGGCGCCTCGGTTTCGATTAAAGAACGAAATAAAATTGCGGAATTAGTTGATCAGTCAGTTGCTTCCGGTGGAAAAATTGAATTAGGTGGAAAGACTCCAGATGGCGTCGGTGCTTTTTATCCCGCAACAGTTCTATCGGTTAAAAAAGATAATCCAATACTTAGCCACGAAGTCTTCGGGCCGGTCGCCCCAATCGTTACCTTCGAAAGCGATGAAGAAGCAATCCAATTGGCAAATGCCACCGAATTTGGCTTGATTAGCTATATCTATTCATCAGATTTGAAGCGAGCAATTCGAACAGCTGAAGCGATCGAATCGGGAATGGTTGCGATTAATCGCGGAGTTATTTCCGATCCAGCAGCACCATTCGGTGGCTTTAAACAATCTGGCTTAGGTCGCGAAGGTGGTTTCGATGGAATTCACGAATTCCTAGAGACTAAATATATCGGCGTCGAGATTTAAGTAGTTATTACAGCTTTTTTGATTTGGCCTTCGACTAGTTCAATCATTTTTCGTTCAATTTCCAATTTTCTGAATTCACTCGTGACTTCGGAAAATAGTTCTGATTTATATTCATGATAGAAAGAAATCACTTCATTCCAGGATTGGGTTTCTTTCATATTCAAAGTTTATCTTAAGTCCCGCATGTCAGGATTATCTCTCTGGGCGATTTAGTCTTTCCCGCGTACTGCCACGTTCCGTTTATCAGCGCCTTTGCATAAGCAATGCCATAGTAAATCGTTGGTCGAGAATCTTTACAATGAACAGCGGCGTTCTTTATTTCTACTATAAATCCAGAGGATGTTCGCGCTAACTCATTTGTCATGAAGGTATGCCCTACTAAATGGTCACCAAGTGCACCTTTTTTGTAAAAAGACAAAGTTAAAGTCACTCTCTGTTGATAAACGTTGCAAATTGATTTTGAGTCAATTTTTACCCAGTTTTCTAATCTATGCTTAAAAAGCGAGTTTGAAATATGGGCATTGTCAACCTCAATTCGGCAATCTGCTTTTTTCGAATCATTTGGAATTTGAATAGATGCTTTACTACTTTCTAATCCAACAGAGGAAAGTAAAATCCCGGTCGTGAAAATATGCACTACTTTTGAATGCCAAAATATATTCATGCCTAAAAATGGCGAAATTTATGACTTGGCAACGTTCAGTGGCCACAGGCTGGTCATACCTGAAGAAAAGTTCTACAAACCGTGTTTCAGGAGTTGCTTTAAGTGTGTTGGCGGAGGATGAGGGATTTGAACCCTCGATAGGTTTCCCTATACACGCTTTCCAAGCGTGCGCACTCGGCCGCTATGCGAATCCTCCCGAGGGCGTAAGCGTATCTGCTCTCATAACTCGAACTAACCCTGACTAACTCCAAATAACTCCAAATAACTCCAAATAACTATGATTACCCGCAGTTCCTTCGTACGGCGTTACCGTACTGAACTCCCCCAGGGCTGGAAGGCAGCAAGGGTAGGTGCGCTCTGGCGGGTGTGCGAAGGGACCCAATTAGTCAAAGATAAAACAAAATTAGGTTACTGAGTTAGAAAGAATTGGAGCGTGCGATGTCTTTAGCTTTGTATCGTAAATATCGCCCTTCAACTTTTGCCGAAGTTATTGGCCAAGAGCATGTAACTGAGCCGCTTTCAAATGCTCTGCAATCAGGAAAAATTCATCATGCTTATTTGTTTTCAGGTCCCCGCGGTTGCGGAAAAACTTCTAGCGCACGAATCATGGCGCGCTCGCTTAATTGCGAAAAAGGTCCAACACCAACTCCTTGCGGTGAATGCCAATCTTGTAAAGATTTAGTTGCAAATGGCCCAGGTTCAATCGATGTAATCGAACTCGATGCTGCAACTCATGGATTAGTAGATGATGCCCGTGACTTAAGAGATAAAGCATTCTTTGCACCAGTAAGTTCTAGATACAAGATTTACATCATCGATGAGGCTCACCAACTCGGACCCGGCGCAGCGAATGCGTTATTAAAAGTTGTTGAAGAGCCACCACCACATGTTCTTTTTATTTTTGCCACAACCGAACCAGAGAAATTAATTTCAACTATTCGTTCTCGTACGCACCACTATCCGTTCCGACTTGTTCCACCAGGAATCTTGGCCGCGCATCTGGAAAAGATTTGTAATGCTGAAGGAATCAAGGTCGCTAAAGGTGTTATTCCATTAGTGGTTCGCGCATCTGGCGGATCTGTTCGCGACGCGCTTTCAGTTCTCGGACAATTACTTGCCGGCGCCGGAGAACGCGGCGTTACTTACGAGATTGCGATCCAATTACTTGGTTACACCGATGGCGCACTACTTGATGAAGCTATCGATGCGATGGCGGCCCGAGATTCTGCAACGCTCTTTAAAACCATTGACCGAGTTATTGAATCTGGCCATGATCCAAGAAGATTTACCCAAGATTTCTCGGAGCGACTTCGCGATTTAATTATTGTTGGAGCCGTTGAAGATAATGCTTCACATATTTTGCGCGAGTATCCAGAAGATCAATTAGAACGAATGCGCGGACAAGCGAACATAATCGGAACCGCGAATCTAATTCGAAGCGCCGATATTGTTGCGGCCGGCCTTACTTCTATGCGTGGAGCAACCGCACCTCGCTTAATGCTGGAACTCATTTGTGGTCGCATACTTCTGCCTGCAAGTGACGATATTGGTTTGGTCTCGCGCATTGAAAGACTCGAAAGAGTTGGATCGATTGCAAATACATCTCAACCAGAACAGCCAGCCGAAGCACCAGTTATTAAGAAAGAAAAAGTTGCTGAAAAGGTTGCAGAAGTAAAAGAAGCAATCGTTAAAGAAGCACCAGCTGAAAAGGCGGCACCAATTCGCCAGGCACCGCCAACACCAAATCCAAATAAACCAACTGGACCATTGGATGTAGCAGCCCTTCGTAGATTCTGGCCAGATGTCATTGAAAACGTTAAGAAGCGTCGCCGCCTTACTTGGTCTTTGCTGAGTGCCAGCGCACATGTCTTGGCGGTTGATGACAAGGCGATCACAATTGGAATTATTAATGCCGGAGCTCGCGATTCTTTCCTACGTTCTGGCAGCGATGAAATTTTGAGGGCATCATTTGTCGATGTAGCCGGTTTAGATCTAAAGATCGAATGCGTAGTTGATACAACAGCAAATGCCCCAATATCGGCGCGAACTACCGAGGACCCAACTGATTCAGATTCAATCTCTGGCCAAGAATTATTGATGCGCGAACTCGGCGCAAAGGTAATTAGCGAAACTAATAAGAATTAGTTCCGGGGTTATTTAATGTACGAGGGTGCGATTCAAGATTTAATCGATGAACTAGGTCGTCTGCCTGGTATCGGTCCTAAGTCTGCACAACGAATTGCTTTTCATATAATTCAATCCGAGCGCGTTGATACAACTCGTTTGGTTGAAGTCCTTCGCACAGTTAAAGAACGCGTTAAGTTCTGTACCGAATGCGGGAACCTTTCAGAAGAAGAACTTTGTCGCATCTGTCGCGATCCGCGTCGTGATGGTTCAACTATTTGCGTAGTTGAAGAGAGCAAAGATGTAATTGCAATTGAGAAGACGCGCGAATTTCGTGGCAAGTACCACGTACTTGGTGGCGCAATTTCGCCAATAGATGGAATCGGTCCAGAGAATTTACGTATTCGTGAATTGCTAACTCGATTAGGTGCAACCGAGATTCAAGAAGTTATCATCGCCACCGATCCAAACCTCGAAGGTGAAGCGACCGCTACCTACCTTTCAAGATTGTTAAAACCCATGGGCATCAAGATCTCGCGGTTGGCCTCAGGGCTGCCAGTTGGCGGGGATCTGGAATATGCCGATGAGGTCACCCTCGGTCGGGCCTTTGAAGGCCGCCGCACGCTCGATAGCTAGAGCCAAACCTCCGCACGAATTCACAGAACAGACCAGCCCGGGAATAGATCGGGCCGCCTTGGTGTTCCGTAAGTAACTCAACTTGAGCCTGCTCGACTCAATCTTTTGACAAGAGCCGACTCAAGCCTCGAGAATTCAGAGGTGGGCCCTCGTAAAACGGTCCGGATATAGAAGGAGTAATAAATGGCTAGAGCAGTCGGAATCGACCTCGGTACAACAAACAGTTGCGTTTCAGTTCTTGAAGGTGGCGAACCTTCAGTAATCGCAAACGCAGAAGGCGCAAGAACCACACCATCAATCGTGGCCTTTGCCAAGAATGGTGAGGTGCTCGTCGGTGAAGTTGCAAAGCGTCAATCTGTAACCAACGTTGAACGCACAATCCGTTCAGTAAAGCGCCATATGGGAACTTCCTGGAACATGGATATTGATGGCAAGAAATACACCCCACAAGAAATTTCAGCACGTATCTTGATGAAGCTAAAGCGCGATGCCGAAGCTTTCCTTGGCGACACTGTTACTGATGCAGTAATTACCGTTCCTGCATATTTCAATGACGCACAACGTCAAGCAACAAAAGAAGCCGGCGAGATTGCTGGTTTAAATGTACTTCGCATTGTTAACGAGCCAACCGCAGCAGCACTTGCATATGGTTTGGATAAGGGCGATAAAGAACAAACAATTCTCGTATTCGACCTTGGTGGTGGAACCTTCGACGTTTCACTTCTTGAAATTGGCGATGGTGTTGTAGAAGTTAAGGCAACCAATGGTGATAACAACCTTGGTGGCGATGACTGGGATCAATCACTCGTTGATTACCTAGTAAAGACTTTCGCTGCAAAGAATGGCATCGATCTGACAAAAGATAAGATGGCAATGCAACGTGTTCGTGAAGCTGCTGAAAAGGCAAAGATCGAACTTTCATCATCACAACAAACTTCAATCAATCTTCCTTACATCACAGTTGATGCAGAGAAGAACCCACTGTTCTTAGATGAAACAGTAACCCGCGCACAATTCCAAGGAATGACTGCCGATCTACTTGAACGATGCAAGAAGCCTTTCCAAGCAGTTCTAAAGGATGCTGGAATTCCAATTGCAGATATCGATCACGTAGTTCTTGTTGGTGGTTCAACTCGTATGCCAGCCGTTGTAGATCTAGTTCGTGATCTAACTGGTGGCAAGGAACCTAATAAGGGCGTAAACCCAGATGAAGTTGTTGCAGTTGGTGCGGCACTACAAGCTGGTGTTCTTAAGGGTGAAGTTAAAGATGTTCTACTTCTAGATGTAACCCCACTTTCACTTGGAATTGAAACCAAGGGTGGCGTTATGACTAAGTTGATCGAACGTAATACAACGATCCCAACAAAGCGTTCTGAAATCTTCACAACTGCTGATGACAATCAACCAGCCGTGCAGATTCAAGCCTTCCAGGGTGAGCGTGAAATGGCTGCTTATAACAAGCGCCTAGGAATGTTCGAATTAACTGGAATCGCACCAGCACCACGCGGTATCCCACAAATCGAAGTTACCTTCGATATCGACGCGAACGGAATTGTTCACGTATCGGCCAAGGATCTTGGAACCGGTAAAGAACAATCAATGACCATCACAGGTGGATCGGCTCTTTCAAAGGAAGAGATTGATCGCATGATGAAGGATGCAGAAGCACACGCTGAGGAAGATAAGCAACGTCGTGAAGAAGCAGAAGTTCGCAACACAGGTGATTCACTTGTTTACCAAACAGAGAAGTTCTTGAAAGATAATGAAGATAAGTTCAAGGAAGGCGAAAACGCTGAGAAGCGCGCCGAAGTTGAAACTGCAATTGCCGACCTAAAGAAGGCACTTGAAGGAACTGATCTTTCAGCAATCAAGAGTGCAACTGAAAAGGTATCGGAACTTTCTCAACAACTTGGCGCAGCGCTCTACGCAGCAAATGCCGCAGCTGGATCTTCGGAAGAAGCAAAGGCTGATGACGGTGTCCAAGATGCAGAGATCGTAGAAGAGTAAGAATGACCGAAGAAACTAATTCTGTACCAGAGAGCTCTGAACAAGAGCTCTCTGATGCGGTTGACCAAGCGTTAGCCGAAGCCGGGGTTGTAGTAGATGAAGTCGCTTCTCTTACTTCAGATCTACAACGCCTACAAGCCGAATACGCCAACTACCGCAAGCGCGTTGATCGTGATCGCGTAACCGCTCATGAAATTTCAACCTCACTTGTTGTTGCTGAACTGCTTCCAGTTCTAGATGACATCGCACGTGCGGAAGAACATGGTGAATTAACCGGCGGCTTCAAGGCTGTCGCTGATCAACTATCCGCAATTACAACAAAGCTTGGGTTAACCAAGTTTGCTGATGTTAATGTGCCTTTTGATCCTCAAATTCATGAAGCGCTAATGCATTCAACTTCAAGTGAAGTAACTGAAACTTCAGTTACCCAAGTTCTTCAACCTGGTTACAAATTTAAAGATCGCGTGATTCGCCCGGCTCGGGTTGCTGTCACAGATCCGGAGTAATCATGGCCGCCAAAGATCTATATGAGAAGGATTTGTATTCGATCCTTGGCGTGAAGAAAAGCGACGATGCATCTGCGGTAAAGAAGCAGTATCGCAAGCTTGCTAGAGAGCTTCACCCAGATAAGACCAAGGGCGATAAGAAATTAGAGGAACGCTTCAAAGAAGTTTCCGAAGCGTATGAAGTTTTATCTGATGATAAGAAGCGCGCTGAATACGATGAAATGCGAAATGCATTTAAATCAGGGCGGATCCCAAGCGGCGGCACAAACTTTAATGGTGGATTCCAAGGAGCAGATTTCTCTGACCTCTTTGGTAACGGCGCACCGCAAGATATTTTCTCAACGCTATTTGGCGGTGGTGGACGTGCTGCTCGTCGTGGCGCCGATCTTCAATCTGAAACAACAATTTCGTTTCGCGATTCAGTTTTTGGAACGGAATTAAATCTAAAGTTAGCGCCGCAAGGTTCTAATCCAACGACTGTAACTACTCGAGTTCCTGCCGGAATTAACGATGGTGCCAAGATCAAATTAAAGGGGCGTGGCTCACCAGGCCAAGCTGGTCCCGGTGATTTATACATAACTGTTAATGTCGTTAAGCACCCAATCTTTACTCGTAAAGATTTAAATCTATTGATGAGTTTGCCGGTTACATTTACCGAAGCAGCGCTCGGTGCCGATATCAAAGTTCCTACTCTTGATGGCGATGAAGTAACGCTTCGAATCGCTGCTGGAACTCCAAATGGTCGCACCCTTCGAGTTAAAGGACGCGGTATCAAGAGTTCCAAAGGAACTGGTGATCTTTTAGTAACGGTTGATATTCAAGTCCCACAACGCGTTGATGGAAAAGCAAAGCAAGCTCTAGAAGAATTTGCTGCAGCAACAAAAGATTTTGATCCACGTTCTGATCTGGCACAGAAAGCTCGCGCATAATGGTTGATGAAGTAAATAATTCCAGTCACTCCGATGATGAAGCGGTTTATGTAATCTCTATTGCCTCCCAACTTTCTGGAATGCACCCACAAACTCTGCGTCAATACGATCGCATGGGATTGGTTTCACCAGGACGCGCCTCTGGTCGTGGCCGGAGATATTCACTTCGTGACATCGCATCTCTTAGAAATATTCAACGACTTGTTGGAGAAGGAATTAATCTCGCTGGAATTAAGCGGATTATGGAACTTGAGACGGCAGTTGCAAATATGGCGCTAGAAATGGCGAAATTACGCACAGAAGTTGATGCTTTGCTTGAGGCCAACCCACCTAAAGGTTTAGTGCGCCGTGAGAAGCCAACGATCGTTGTTTACGAGGAAAAACGCTAAAGTTTGGCGCATGAGTTCACGCGATAAATTAAAAGATCAAATCCTAAATAAGGCAGTCGTTCACGGAAAAGTAATTCTCTCTTCTGGGAAAGAAGCGGATTACTACGTTGACCTTCGTCGCGTAACACTCGATAGTGAAGCAGCGCCACTTGTTGGTGAAGTAATGCTTGAACTAACAAAGGATTGGGATTTTGATGCCGTTGGTGGCCTAACCCTTGGCGCCGATCCAGTTGCAACCGCAATGATGCACGTTGCAGCAAAGCAAGGTCGCAAATTAGATTCTTTCGTAGTTCGCAAAGCCGAAAAGGCCCATGGACTACAACGTCGCATCGAAGGTCCAGATGTTAAAGGTCGTCGCGTATTAGCAGTTGAAGATACATCCACAACTGGCGGTTCGGTTATGACTGCGGTTGAAGCTTTGAAAGAAGCCGGCGCAATTGTTGTTGGAGTTGCAGTGATTGTGGAACGTGGCGCTGCGCCATTAATTAAAGAAAATGGTTTGGAATATTTAGCTGCTTACCAATTAGCTGATTTAGGACTCTAATTTAGGAGAGGTGCTTACGCGAGCGCCATTCTTTAAATATTTCAAGTGCAAGTGGCAAGATTGTTACGATTGCGATTGTCAAGATAATGTAAGTTAAATATTTGCTGATGGTGTCGGCAAATTGTTTTCCAACGCCGTAACCGCCCCAGATCAAAACTTGGGTCCAGATAAGGGCGCCAACAACATTCCAAAAAGCGAATTCTTTAAATGGGACTCGCACCATTCCAGAAACTGGGTTTACTAAACCTCGAACTACCGGAACGAAACGTCCAAGGACGATCGCTTTGCCGTGGCCATATTTTGCTAAGTAGCGTTCGGCGCTATTTAGTTTTTCGGCATTGAAGAATTTAGATTCGGCTCGGCTAAATGCGCGGCGACCAAAGTGCCAGCCCAAGTAGTGGCCCATTTGCGAACCGATGATCGCGGCAATCGGGGCGCCGATCGCTAACTCGATAATTGAGAAGTGGTGGGCTCCGGCCTTCACGCCGATTCCTGCGGCAAAGAGTCCGCCGCTAATAAGAAGGGTGTCGCCAGGTAGGCCGATGATGAGCGGTAGGCCGGTCTCCAGGAAAAGGATGCCGAAGGCGATCGCCAGGGCGTAGTTACTAGAAAGGGCGCTGGTTATGTTGATAAAGCTCATCAGATTGGTAAATATACCTATTTATTTGCATCTCCTAGTCCTTTTGAGCAATATATGTGTAACCTTTCAGGGTTCAGTGTCCACCGACGCACACTTATAGGAGAACTTCGTGGCAAATCTCGTCCAAGTCAATGGGTCAAATCTGACCTACGTCTATATCGTCCTGGCAATCTCGCTGGTGGCCCTCGCCATCGCCTACGCCCTTCGCGCCCAAGTTTTGGCGCAGAGCGAAGGAACCGAGAAGATGAAGGAGATCGCAGCAGCCGTTCAAGAAGGCGCAGCTGCCTACCTTCGCCGCCAATTCCGGACACTTTCATATTTCGTAGCAATTGTTTTCTTCCTACTTTTCGCACTTCCAGGGCATACCGATATTCGCATCGGTCGCTCAATCTTCTTCTTACTTGGCGCCGCATTCTCTGCAGCTGTTGGTTACAACGGTATGTGGTTGGCAGTTCGCGCAAATGTGCGCGTTGCTGAAGCAGCTCGCCAAAAGTCAGCAGCGAATGCAGTTCGTATTGCATTTCGCACCGGTGGCGTAGTAGGTATGACAACTGTTGGTCTTGGACTTTTAGGTGCATCACTTGTTGTTGCGATCTATCACGAAAATGCACCAGCCGTTCTTGAAGGATTTGGTTTCGGCGCTGCAATGCTCGCGATGTTTATGCGCGTTGGTGGCGGAATCTTTACAAAGGCAGCAGATGTCGGCGCTGACCTAGTTGGAAAAGTTGAACAAGGTATTCCAGAAGATGACCCACGTAACCCAGCAACAATCGCGGACAACGTTGGTGACAACGTTGGTGACTGCGCTGGTATGGCCGCAGATCTATTTGAATCTTACGCAGTAACTCTTGTTGCAGCTTTAATTCTTGGTAAGGCTGGATTCGGTAACGCTGGTTTGATTTATCCATTGATCGTTCCTGCAATCGGAATCATCACCGCAATCATCGGTATCTTCATTACTCGCCTACGCACAACTGATAAGTCAGCAATGCAAGCAATCAATCGTTCGTTCTTTATGTCGGCGATTATTTCGGCAATCCTTGTTGGTTTTGCAACATATACATATCTACCTTCATCACTTAAGCAAATGGCTGGACTTACAACGCAAGCAGCAAATGCAAATGTAAATCCTCGCGTTCTTGCAATTGGTGCTGTACTTATTGGAATCGTTCTTGCCGCAGCAATTCAATTGCTAACTGGTTTCTTTACCGAAGTTGGTAAGCGTCCAGTCAACGATGTTGCAGCTTCTTCAAAGACCGGTTCAGCAACCGTAATTTTGGCTGGTATTTCAGTTGGTTTTGAATCAGCTGTTTACTCAGCACTTCTAATCGCAGCTGGCGTTTTCGGCGCCTTCTTGCTTGGCCAAGGTTCAATCGTGCTCTCACTATTCGCAGTTTCACTTGCTGGAACTGGCCTACTTACAACTGTAGGTGTGATTGTTGCAATGGATACCTTCGGTCCTATCTCAGATAACGCACAAGGAATCGCAGAAATGTCTGGCGATGTAAAGGGCGAAGGCGCACAAATCCTGACCTCACTTGACGCAGTTGGAAATACAACAAAGGCAATTACCAAGGGAATTGCAATTGCTACCGCTGTTCTTGCAGCAACCGCGCTATTTGGTGCATTTACCGATGCGATCAAGTTGGCTGTAAGCGATGCCGGTAAGGCAATTACTGATATTCAATTCCAAGGAATCTTGGATGTTGCAAACCCTCGCAACCTCGTTGGCCTAATTATTGGCGCCGCAGTTGTGTTTATGTTCTCTGGTTTAGCAATCAATGCCGTGTCTCGCGCAGCTGGCGCAGTTGTTCACGAAGTTCGCGAACAATTTAGATTGCACCCAGGAATCATGAAGGGAACAGATAAGCCAGAGTACGGTCGCGTTGTAGATATTTGTACTCGCGATTCACTACGTGAATTGGCAACACCAGGACTGCTTGCAGTAATGGCACCGATCGCAGTTGGTTTTGGTTTAGGTGTTGGAGCACTTGGTGCTTACCTTGCTGGTGCTATCGGTACCGGAACGTTGATGGCGGTATTCCTTGCTAACTCAGGCGGCGCATGGGATAACGCAAAGAAGATGGTTGAAGATGGAAACCACGGTGGTAAGGGCTCTGAAGCACACCACGCAACAATCGTTGGTGACACAGTTGGTGATCCATTTAAGGACACCGCTGGTCCAGCAATCAACCCACTAATTAAGGTTATGAACTTGGTTGGTCTACTTATTACTCCAGCAATTGTTAGCTTCTCGCTTAACGGACACAATGTTGTTTCCAAGTCAGTTTCATTATTGGCTACCTTGGTAATCATTGGTGCACTTGTTCGTAACCGACGAGCATCAACTGCGATTGCTTAAATAACTTAACAACTACTAGATAGGTAACTTCCCCGAAAAGTTATGGGCACAAAACTTGTAATCGTTGAGTCCCCTGCGAAGGCGCGCAAAATTGGCGGCTTCCTGGGGGACGAATACGTTGTCGAAGCTTCGGTCGGACACATTCGCGACCTGCCACAACGCGCTGCCGACATTCCAAAGGAATACAAGAAAATTGCTTGGGCTAAAGAGGGCGTAAATATCGAAGAAGAGTTCGAGCCGCTCTATGTAGTTAATCCTGATAAAAAAGCAAAAGTTTCAGAGCTAAAAGAGTTAATGAAAGATGCCGACGAACTTATTCTGGCTACGGATGAGGACCGCGAAGGTGAAGCTATCGCGTGGCACTTAATTGAAGTGTTGCGACCAAAGATTCCAATTCGCCGCATGGTTTTTCACGAAATCACCAAAGAGGCGATTCAAAAAGCAGCAAATGAAACTAGAGATTTAGATTATCGATTGGTTGATGCCCAAGAAACTCGTCGTGTTTTAGACCGGCTATATGGATACCGTCTTTCTCCCGTTTTGTGGAAGAAAGTAATGCCACGAATTTCTGCTGGTCGCGTGCAATCCGTTGCAACAAGATTGATCGTGGAGCGCGAACGCGAACGTATGGCTTTTATTTCATCGGGCTGGTGGGATCTAACTGCAAGTTGTGAAGCTGGTTTTAGCGCTCGCCTACTTTCACTAGATGGAAAGCGCGTTGCAACCACAAATGATTTTGATGCAAATGGCGGCCTAAAAGAGAAATCTATTTCAAATATATTGCTCCTTGATGAACCCGGTGCAAATGAACTGGTTCAATCACTTCAAGGCAAATCTTTAGTTGTTAAATCAACCGAAGAGTCACCACGGACTGAACGACCAAAGGCACCTTTCACTACTTCAACAATGCAACAGGATGCCGGTTCACGCCTTGGTTGGGGCGCACAATTAACAATGCGGGTAGCTCAACGTTTGTATGAAAATGGCTACATCACATATATGCGTACCGACTCGGTTACCTTGTCGCAAAGCGCAATCGAATCAGCAAGAGCACAAGCAAAGAGTTTGTATGGCGCGGAATATGTTCCATCTTCGCCGCGCGTTTATGAAGGCAAGACCAAGAATGCGCAAGAAGCACACGAAGCAATTCGCCCAGCTGGAGATGTATTTAAAACTCCCGGCGAATTAGCCCCAGAACTTTCACGCGATGAATTTGCGTTGTATGACTTAATTTGGAAGCGCACTATTGCATCGCAAATGTCGGATGCGAAAAAGATGCAGATGCGCGTTGACTTCGACGTTGAAACTAAAACCGGCGGCCAAGCTATCTTCCGTGCGAATGGCTCGGTTGTAACTTTCCCAGGATTCCTAGCGGCATATGAAGAAATTACTGAAGATGCCAAGGATGGCGAAGAGGATGACTCTAAGCGACTTCCTGCAATGGCTGTCGGGGATTCGATGAAGGTAAATGCATATACCTGCGAAGGTCACGAAACAAAGCCGCCAGCTCGTTATACCGAACCTACTTTGGTGAAGAAACTAGAAGAACTTGGAATCGGTAGACCATCTACCTTCGCCTCAATCATTTCAACAATTCAAGATCGTGGTTACGTTGCAAAGCGTGGCCGCGCATTAGTGCCAACCTTCTTGGCCTTCTCTGTTACCGGATTACTGGAACAACATTTTGGAAAATTAGTTGATTATGAATTTACTGCTTCAATGGAAGAAGACCTAGATCGAATTGCTAATGGCGAAGAAGATCGCGTTGCCTGGCTAACCCGATTCTTCTTTGGCACCGAAGGAAATCCCGGACTTGAAGCTTTATCTGGTGACCTTGGTGCAATTGACGCACAGCAAATCAACACCATGAAGATGGGCCAGGATATTGAGATTCGCGTTGGCCGCTTTGGCGCTTACGTACAACAGGGGCAAGGCGATGACCGTAAGTTTGCAAATATTCCTGAAACTATGGCGCCAGATGAATTAACGTTACAAGTCGCACTTGATTTACTTGCCCAACCTTCAGGTGAACGCGAACTCGGAATTAATGCAGAATCTGGTTTCCCATTACTCGCAAAGTCAGGTCGCTTTGGGCCTTATGTAACAGAAGTTCTACCAGAGCCTGAGATGGTCGTTGATAAGAAGACCGGTGAATTAAAGAAACCGCGTAAGAAAAAAGATGCGCCAAAACCAAAGACCGCATCGCTACTTTCAACGATGTCACTCGACACAATAACTTTGGCAGATGCCCTTAAGTTAATGTCACTACCAAGAACTCTTGGCGAATATGAGGGCGTACCAATCACTGTTCAAAATGGTCGCTACGGTCCTTATTTAATGCACGGTCCTGACTCTCGAACCCTGACTTCCGAAGAGCAACTATTCACAATCACTTTGGATGAAGCAATTGAAATTTACAAGCAACCAAAGGTTCGCCGTCGTGGTGTAGCAAAGCCACCGCTAAAAGATCTTGGAGTTGATCCAACAACTCAAAAGCCAGTTCTGGTGAAGGATGGTCGTTTTGGAATTTATGTAACCGATGGCGAAACAAACGCAACACTTCGTCGCGGTGACACTGTTGAATTCTTAACACTTGAACGCGGCATGGAATTACTTGCCGGAAGACGTGCTTGGGAAGCGGAGAATGGTGGCGCACCTAAAGCCAAGAAGAGTTCAAAGCGCGCGAAGAAATCTGCCCCGACGCTAACTGCAAAGACAGTTAAAGCAACGGGTGCACCTAAAACTAAAAAGAAGGCAGCAAGTGGAAAGGGCAAGGTTGCCGAAGAGGCAACCGTCTAGGGTTACGTTATGGCCAAGTCACTTCCATATCCAGCCGCGCCGGCGCAATCTGAGACGCGAAGTGTTTTGGCGATTCCAGCTTTTCGCAGACTCTGGAAATCTATGGCCTTCTCTTCATTTGGTGATTGGCTTGGTCTTCTTGCAACAACCGCGCTAGCGCAAGAACTTTCTGGCGGTAATTACCAAAAAGCAAACTTTGCGATCGCCGGTGTTTTTATTGTTCGTTTACTTCCAGCCGTATTTCTGGGACCGATTGCTGGTGTAATTGCCGATCGTTTTGATCGTCGTCGCTTGATGATCATCACGGACATCATGCGTTTTGCTTTATATCTTTCGATTCCAATTGTTGGAAATTATCTCTGGCTTTACACCGCGACAGTTTTGGTTGAAGCGGTAACGCTCTTCTGGTCTCCGGCTAAGGAAGCCTCGGTACCGAATCTGGTTCCAAAGAATAAATTGGAAAGCGCCAACCAAGTTTCACTTCTCGCTGCTTATGGAACCGCGCCAATCGCTGCGCTGGTCTTCTCTCTTCTTGCACTTTTTGCCGGTGGCCTTTCAAATATTTTGCCGGTTCGTTACACATCAACTGCGGACCTAGGTCTCTATATCGATGCAATTTCATTCCTATATACCGCTTGGGTAGTTTATGGCTTAAGCGAAATTCCACGTGGTGCATCAAGCAAAGCTTCGGTAAATGAAAATATCGGGAAATCTTTATTTGAAGGATTTAAATTTGTAAGTGGTTCCAAAATTATTCGCGGCCTTATCTTTGGAATGCTTGGTGCTTTCTTTGCGGCTGGTGCGGTAATTGGGTTGGCACGTACTTTCGTCGGCGATCTTCACGCTGGTGATGCGGCATATGGCGTGCTCTTTGGTTCGGTCTTCACCGGACTGGCACTTGGAATTTCTGTTGGGCCAAAGGTATTTTCACAATTTTCAAGACGTAGATTGTTTGGCGCGGCACTAACAATCTCCTCATTTTTCTTAGTTTTACTTGCGCTCATTTCAAACCTAGTTCTTGCAATTATCATGACGATTTTCTTGGGTGCTTTTGCCGGAGTTTCTTGGGTTACTGGCTTCACGATGCTTGGCATGGAAGTTGAAGATGAAGTTCGCGGTCGCACCTTTGCCTTCGTACAGTCTTTGATTCGAATCTCGCTTGTTCTAGTTCTTGCTATTGCACCGGTTATCGCAGCTGCAATTGGTCGCCATACCTTCGCAGTTGGCGGACTTCACGCAAGCTACAACGGCGCAGCATTCACAATGTTTTTTGCAGGTTTGATTGGAATGGTTGTTGGAATCATCTCCTATCTACAAATGCGAGATCGTCCAACGGTTTCACTCTGGTCGGACATCATTGCTGCTTTCCGTGGTGATCTTGGTGGAATTACTGGTGGCACAGTTGCCGGATTATTTATCTCCTTTGAAGGTGGCGAAGGTGCCGGAAAATCAACCCAAACAAAACTGCTGAGTGATTATTTGAAATCAATTGGCGAAGATGTAGTTCTTACCCGCGAACCTGGCGGCACACCACTTGGAAATCAATTACGAACAATTCTTTTGGATAATGCAACTGGTGAAATTTCCCCACGCGCAGAAGCTTTAATTTATGCCGCCGATCGCGCTAACCACGTTCATACTCTTATTAATCCAGCACTGGCAGAAGGAAAAGTTGTAATCACCGATCGCTATTTGGATTCTTCGATTGCATATCAAGGAGCGGGACGCGTTCTTGCTCCGGCAGAGGTAGCACGCATCTCTCGTTGGGCAACCGAAAGATTAACCCCAACTCTTACTGTAATTATTGATCTTCCGGCAGAAGTTGGTCTCGGTCGATTGAAATCTCGTGATCGCCTAGAAGCCGAACCGGTTGCCTTCCACGAAAGAGTTCGCCAAGAATTTCTCTCTTTAGCTAATTCCGACCCCGAGCGATATTTTGTAGTTGATGGAACCCAATCAATTGAAACTATTCATGAAGCAATTGTTGATCGGGTTAAGACAATTAAGCTACTAAAGATTAATCAGACCAATAACTCTAAGAAGCGTTAATGTCAGTCTTTGATTCGCTAATAGATCAAGAACATGTAATTTCTATCTTGCAAGATGCGGTAAGCGCCGCTCGCGATAGTAAAAATACTTCTCAAAATATGACCCATGCTTGGCTCTTTACCGGACCTCCGGGATCTGGCCGAAGCAATGCAGCAATGGCATTCGCTGCAGCACTTGTGTGCGAAGAAGGCGGTTGCGGTCAATGTGTTAACTGCAAAACCGCGCTCGCCGGATCGCACGCTGATGTTGAGTTAATTCGTACCGAGGGCTTGTCGATCAAGATTGATGAAGTGCGCGAACTAATTACCCGCGCTTCTTGGAGTCCGTCGGTAGCTAATTACCGAGTTGTTGTAATCGAAGATGCCGATCGCTTAACCGAATCAGCGGCAAATGCGCTATTAAAGGCGGTTGAAGAGCCAGGTGCGAGAACCGTTTGGTTACTTTGTGCGCCATCTACAACCGATGTATTACCAACCATTCTTTCTAGAACGCGTTGCTTAGTTCTTCGAACGCCTTCAACAAGCGCAGTTGCAGCTTTGCTCGAGGCAGAAAGCATTTCTAAATCGCTTGCCGAATTTGCGGCACGTGCATCGCAAGGTCATATCGGTCGGGCTCGGCATTTAGCGAAAAGTGAAGTTGCACGTTCAAGGCGCGAAGCGATCTTGAAAATCTCCTTGATAATTACCGACATTGCCTCCGCATTTAAGGCGGCACAAGTTTTAGTTGATGCGGCAAAGCAAGAAGCTGAAGAAGAATCAGAGTCACGGGATGAAGTTGAATTGAAGGCGCTTAAAGAAGCATGGGGCCAACAAGGTTCGAAGTTAACCCAAGGCGGATCAAAGGCAGTTAAAGAGTTAGAGAAGGAACAGAAATCTCGGGCAACAAGAGCGGTGCGCGACTACTTGGATCGTGCGCTTTTAGATATTGCCACGCTTTATCGAGATATTCTCCTCGTGCAATCAGGTTCAACTGATTCGCTAATCAATACCGATCTTCTTTCGGAAATTACCCGAGTTGGTAGCGCCTCGACTCCCGAGGCAACCTTGGCAAAGTTGGATGCGATTATGAAAACTCGAATCAATTTGGCGCATAATTCGGCACCGCTTTTAACGGTAGAAGCATTGATGGTGCAACTAAAGTGAAGACCCATAAGCGCTCGCTAATTGCGGCTGCTTTGGGATTGATAGTTTTACTCGGGACTGTGGTTGCAATTCGTGTTGCCATAAATCCGAATTGGAATTTAGCCAAGTTTCAAAACCAAGAGCTTCGCTGGGATAGTTGTTATGGCGACTTTGAATGTAGCTCTTTTAAAGTTCCAGTTGATTACAACGCAATTGATGGCCGTACTTTTACCTTGCAAGTCCTCCGGCGAAAAGCGACAGATCAAAGAAATCGCCTTGGATCGTTAATCGTAAATCCAGGCGGCCCAGGCGGGTCTGGCGTGGATTATGCCTACAACGCAGATTCCATAGTCTCGCCCGCAATCATCAACAAATATGACATCGTTGGATTTGATCCACGTGGAGTAAATACATCAGAGCCAGTCCGCTGTTTAACTGATTCAGAAGAAGAGAAGTTCCTTGCAAATGATGGCCAAGCAAAGAATATTGATGAAGTAAATAAGTTGGTTAGCGCCGCTAAGAAATTCACTAAAGGCTGCGCCACGATAGCTGGTTCAAAGATTGGTCATTACAGCACCCTTGAAACGGCTAAGGATATGGATATTTTGCGTCGCGCTTTAGGAGATTCAAAATTAAATTTCTTGGGAAAGAGTTATGGAACCTACCTAGGAACTCTGTATGCCGCACTCTTTCCAAATTCAATCGGTCATATGGTCTTGGATGGTGCCGTTGACCCAAATGTTTCACTTAAAGAACAAAACCTTGTTCAAGCAATTGGATTTGATCGGGCACTAACTGATTTTCTTGCATCCCAAAATAAATATTCACCTTCCGACATTAAGAAGCTAATTTCCGATGCCGATTCCAAGCCACTAATTGGTACCCATCAACGTCCAATGACTTCGGCACTTTTGATCACAGCCATTGCAGCTTCGCTCTACGATAATCGTGATGGGTGGCCAAAATTAGAAATCGCCTTAGAGCAGGCAATTAATAAGCAGAATCCGAATGGGTTGTTAAGTATCGCCGATGATTATTTCCAGCGCGATAGCTTTGGAAAATATGTCAGCAACGAAAATGATATTTCAATCATGATTACCTGTTCCGACTGGCCGGTTTCACAAAGCCCGCAAGAGATGTTTAAAGACACAACCGCATTTAAAAATGCTGCTCCGGTCTTTGGTCCGTTCCTTTCATTTGCCGGATTGCCATGTAAATACTGGCCGGCAAAACCAGTTATGCCAAAGCAATCTTTAACTAACTTAAAGACTCCGCCTATAGTTGTAATTGGGGTAACTCGAGATCCGGCAACACCTTATGTTTGGGCGAAGGCGCTTTCAAAAGATTTACCGAACTCCATCTTGCTGACTTACGACGGCGAAGGGCACACCGGCCATGGCCGAGGAAATGCCTGCATCGACAGCAAGGTTGATGCCTATTTCTTGCGTAACTTGAGCCCGGCAACCGGCTCGGTATGCGTCGCCAGTGGTAATTAGCACCGTTTGATATACGGCATTATTTCCCTATGCGTTTAGACCACATCTCATATGCCACGACCCATGACCAACTTGCAGACACAGTTCAACGCTTAGGCGCTCGCCTTGGTTGCACCTTTGCTGATGGTGGAATTCATCCACGTTATGGAACTCGTAACTTCACAGCACCACTCAAGAATGGTCAATACATTGAAGTTGTCTGCCCACTTGATCACCCAGCAACAGAATCAACACCATGGGGCAAGGCTGTAAGCAAGAAGGCAAATGAAGGTGGCGGTTGGTTAACTTGGGTCTTCTCAACAGAAGATGTTGCACCAATTGAAAAGAAATTTGGTCGTGAAGCACTAGAAGGACATCGTCTTCGTCCAGATGGAAAAGATTTAAAGTGGAAACAAATTGGCGTCCTTGAAATTTCAGAATCACCAGAACTTCCATTCTTCATTCAATGGCTGACTCCAGAACATCCTTCAAAGGAAGCAATTGGAACAAGCAAAATTACAAAGTTAGAAATCGCATCAAAAGGCGAACTAGATGAATCTTGGTTTAAGTCAGAAATTCTTTCTGGCCTAGAAGGTGTTCAAACATCTTGGGTTGATCCATCAGCAAATGATGGCGAAAAGGGAATTGTTGCTGTTGAATTTGAAACTCCAAATGGTTTGGTTCGCGTAGATTAATTTTTAGTTCCGAAGTTTTGGCCTCGGTGGCTCAGTGGTAGAGCAGCCCACTCGTAATGGGCAGGTCGCCGGTTCAATCCCGGCCCGAGGCTCCATAATTCACAATTAAATAAAAAACTATTGCTTTAATTTCTCATAAGTAGCATCATCGCTTTGTGCCCAAAGCTTCAAAGAAGCCGGTTAAATTCCGCGGAGATCTCCAAGGGCTTCGGGCAATCGCAGTCATCTTTGTTCTTCTCTTTCACGCTGAAATCACTGGCTTTCAAGGCGGATTTATTGGCGTAGATATCTTTTTTGTCTTATCGGGCTTTTTGATTACAAAAAATCTCTTAGATGAAGAGATTGGAACCGGCACCATCTCAATCAGCAGCTTCTATGCCAAGCGTCTGCGTCGCCTACTTCCAGCATCAGTTTTGGTTTTAATTACTACCTTAATTTTGGGCTACTTCTATCTACCACCGGTATTAATCCCAGATCTAACTAGGGATGTATCGGCGGCTACGCTCTATATTTCAAACTTCTCATTTGCAGCTAGAGCAACCGATTACTTTGCCGCAAATGCAACTCCATCTCCAGTGCTACATTTTTGGTCGCTAAGTTTGGAAGAGCAGTTCTATATTTTCTGGCCAATCACAGTTTTATTATTATCGCGCACTCGTTTTTTAGCTCGCGCAGCTGTAAGAATCTTTAGCCTGCTAACAATTGTTGCTTCACTACTTTTTGCTGTTTGGCTTCTTCCTAGATCAGAACCTTGGGCCTTCTTTTCATTGCCAACTCGCGCCTGGCAACTTGCACTCGGTGCCTTGGTTGCGACTTTGGTAGTTCGATTAGAGAAATTAAATTTTAAAATTGCGTGGACGCTCTCGTTAATTGGCCTTGGGGCAGTAGTTTCATCCGGGTTATTTATTCGAAGCGCAGCAAACTTTCCAGGTTGGATTGCCTTACTTCCAACCGTTGGAGCAGCTTTGGTAATTGCTGGAGGCGTTCAACCACGAAGAACTTTTAGTTGGAACCTTTTGAATTTACCGCCGCTGCAATACATCGGGAAGATTAGTTACTCGCTTTATCTCTGGCACTGGCCACTTTTTGTAATTCCCATGATTTCCCTCGGGCATGCGCTTTCGCTTTCAAATAAGTTGATTTTGATAGCAATCACCTTCGCACTTTCGATTCTCACAGAGAAGTTTGTCGAGGCTAAATTTAGATTTGGCTTTCTCAAAACTCGAAAGCCGATGCTCACTTTCTTTACCTCGGTATTAGCGATGTTGGTATTAATTTCTACATCGGTGGGAGTGAAGGCAGAGATCCTTCATTCGAAGAGCCATTCGGGAAGTAGCAAGCCTTTAACCCTCGCCTTGCCTACTTCTGCCACGAGGCCCAAGACCATGGATTCAAAGGTTCCAGAAGATCTAATACCTTCCCTTTTCCAAGCCAAGAATGATCATCCAGTCATTTATTCTGATCACTGCAATGTCCAGGTAAATCAATTACCAACCGGCGCTTCCTGTATTTATGGCGAAACTACTTCAGCAACAACCGTTGCGCTTTTTGGTGATAGCCATGCGATGGCTTGGTTTCCGGCGCTAAATGAGATTTCAATCAAGAATCATTGGAAGTTATATTCGCAAACGATGTCGGCTTGCGGCCCACCAGATTTGCGCCAATGGAATAACTCAGCAGCAATCGTTATGGACAATTGTCCGATCTGGCGCGAAGGTGCAATCAAAAGAATTATTAAAGCCAAACCACTTTTTGTATTGATGACGGGTACTAGAGCATTTGCCGCAGTTCATGATGATGGCTCGGTGGCGCAGGCTAGCGAGAATGCTGGAATGTGGGAGCCAGCGATGAAACGGACCTTAGATAAATTTAAGAAGGCTGGCATCAAAGTAATAATGGTTTCAGATGTTCCTTATGCGAATGGCGATCCCGTTGTTTGCTTATCGGCGCATCCTGATAATTCGCTAGCGTGTGCAAACCCAGTTAGCGTCGCGATCGATTCTTCCTGGTTAAATCTTGAGCGAAAAGTCGCAACTTCTGAAAAGGTTCCACTGATCGAACCTCAGATGTGGGTTTGTCCTTCCGACCCTTGCCCCGTCTTTATTGGAAATATTTTGATCTATTTGGATGGCGGACATATGACCGCAACCTTTGCCGAAAAGCTATCCGCCAAACTCGATCTGGCAATCGCATCGGCGCTATCAACTTAGCGATTATGATTGGTAAATGCGCCTAGCGATTTCGATCTTTATTGCTAAGTGCGCCGGATTCCTTTCCAAAACCATCCTTCGAAAATCTGGTGAAACTATCCCAGGGCGAGTTTTACTAAAACTTCAGCCCGATGCGATTTCAAAGTTAGCTAGGGACCGAAAAGTAATTTTGGTTTCAGCGACAAACGGCAAGACCTCGACTACAAGGGCCCTGGCAAAATTAATTTCCAAATTAGGTCCAACTGTTTCAAATAGCTCTGGCTCGAACTTAAATTGGGGCGCGGCGACAACGCTTATGAGTAAATCGGAATTTGTTGTTCTGGAAGTAGATGAGCTTCATTTAGCCAAAGTCGCCCGTGATACAAAGCCGGAATTAATACTCTTGTTGAATTTAACTAGAGATCAACTTCATCGAATGCATGAAGTTAAGAGAGTTGCTGATCGTTGGCATAAATTGGCGCAGGATCTACCAGAGACTTTATTTGTCGGTGATATCGATGATCCATTTGTGGCTTACGCACTTAACGGCGCAAATAAGTCGATAAAGGTTTCCTTTGGTGGGCGCCGGCATGAAGATGGGGCGGTTTGTCCTTCATGTGGAAAGTATTTGAATTGGACCAAGAACAATTACAAGTGTTCATGCGGCTTAACTAATAAGAATCCAGATCAAGAATATGCGCCGGCATCGGCGGCGATTCGCAATGCAAACTTGGCAAATGTTGCTGGTGATGCGATTGGCGCCAAGCCTGGCCCAATAAATGAAAGCGAACTTGAGCGATCGGTAGTAAGGAACTTTGGTGGCGTTGAAGCTAAATTCAGATTAACCAAGAATCCAGCATCTTGGCGTGAAGCGCTAGCAGGCGTGAAACAAAGCCAAGTTCTGTTGATTCTAAATGCACGCCAAGTCGATGGCATCGACACTTCTTGGCTTTGGGATGTCTCCTTCCAATCATTGGCCGGCAAAGAGATTGTTGTAACAGGCGACAGAGCGCTAGATATGGCCTATCGCCTTCATGTTGAAGGAATTAATGCAAAAGTTGCAAAGGATTTTTCTACTGCAATCACCACCTTTGATCGCGGTACCGAGGTAGATGTCTTAGCTGCCTACACGGCATTTTTTGAGCTGGTGGGCGCATGAGCAAGATAAATATTGTTCGCATTCATAATGAATTGCTTGGTACATATGGCGATCAAGGAAATGCTGAAGTTCTAGTTTTCCGTGGGAAGTTCCACGGCATAACTGGAAATATTATTGATGTTGGTTATAACGATCCGCTTCCTACAAACGGCGATATTTATTTATTGGGAGGCGCAGAAGATGCCGCGCAGCTTTTAAGTTTGGAAGCAATCAACCGAGATCGCGAAACTTTGGATCTGGTAATCGAACGCGGTGCGGTAATTCTTGCGGTTTGTGCCGGTTTTCAAATTATCGGAAATTCATTCTGGGCTGCAGGGAAAGAAGTTGCTGGCCTCGGACTACTAGATGTTGAAAGCATTCCCGGCGAGAAGCGCTTTGTCGGAGATATAAAAATAAAATCAACCAATTTGGATATCGAACTTACCGGTTTTGAAAATCATGCTGGCCGAACAATTCTGGGACCGAGCGCTACTCCATTTGGAAAAGTTCAGGTGGGACATGGAAACGGCGATGGAAAGTTTGATGGAGCTGTTAGTGGAAATATTTTCGGTACCTACTTACACGGACCGATTCTCGCCCGAAATCCAGAATTCGCTGATTTACTTTTGACTCGTGCAACTGGTCGTAAGTATTCCCAGATAACTGATCCACTTGCCGTTCAATATGCGAATTGGCGTCGAAAAGTTACTAAGTAATGATTGATCTTTTTCGGGTAATCCCAGCTTTTGCTTTGACTGCATTATTGCTGGCGATGGTTCCAGGTCAAGGTGTTGCCATGGTCCTTCGCCAAAGTTTGGTTGGTGGAAGAAGTGCGGCATTTTATTCACTTGCGGGTAATGCAGCCGGTTTAGTTACTTGGGGAGCACTTTCCTCAGTTGGCCTTTCGGTTATTTTTGCAAAATCAAAATTGGCATTTTCATTACTTAAGTGGGCTGGGGTCATCTTCCTTACGATTCTTTCAATCCAAACATTAACTCAATTAAAGAATGAATTTGGAAAGTTTGATTTTGAATCTTCGGCTAAGAAAGAGTTTTGGCCCGCATTTCGATTGGGTTTGATAACAAATTTAACCAATGTAAAAGCTGCGCTATTTGCCGTTGCTTTCATTCCACAATTTGTTCCTAAAACATTTGCATTAGGTCCTGGAATATTTATTCTTTCATGCACCCAAGCTTTGGTCTCTACTACTTGGTATACATCGATGATTCTTGCGGTTCACAAGTCATCGGTAGTCCTTGCAAAACCAAGGGTTCGAAGAGTCCTTACGGCAATATCTGCGCTCGGAATTATGTTTTTAGCGATCGGGTTAGCGCTAACTTCACCGCGGTAATTGATACATATTTTCACTGTTACAATTAAGCCATTGTTACAACCGTAACTCTTAAATACTTGCGAGTCTTATTCCCTATAAGAAGTTATAAATAGGAAGCACCACGAGACACGCTTGATGTCTCGATTGGTAGTTATATGTCATTTAAAGAATTAGGTATTGCCCCTGCGCTCGTAGAAGCGTTGGATGCGCAAGGAATCACTGCACCATTCCCAATCCAGAAGGCAACCCTTCCGGATGCGATTAAGGGTCGCGATGTTTTAGGTCGTGGACAAACAGGCTCTGGAAAGACTCTGGCATTTGGTTTGGCAATGTTGACTCGTCTACAAGGACGCACCGCAAAGCCGCACCGTCCGCTTGGCTTAATCCTTTCGCCAACTCGCGAGCTTGCAGTTCAAATCTCCGATGTTGTTGGACCACTTTCCCGCAAGGTAAATCTAAGCACTCAAGTTGTTGCTGGTGGACTTTCCTACGTTGGCCAAATCAAGGCGCTTCGAAGTGGCGTGACCATTTTGGTTGCAACACCAGGTCGTCTAATCGATCTAATTGAAAAGAAGCATGTAATTCTTGATGATGTCGTCGTCACTGTTCTAGATGAAGCAGATCAGATGGCTGACATGGGCTTCCTGCCAGTTGTTAAAGAGATTCTCTCTCAGACCAAAGAAGATGGCCAAAGACTTCTATTCTCAGCAACACTTGATCGAGATGTAGATTCGCTAGTTAAGCGCTTCTTGAAGAATCCGATTACTCACTCTCTTGAAAATGAAAAATCTCGATCTGAAGATATGTTGCACCACGTTCTTCTCATGGAACAAGGTCAAAAAGATTTAGTTGCTACTCAAATTGCTGCCCGCGATGGTCGAACAATCTTCTTCGTTCGCACAAAGCATGGCGCGGATAAGTTAGCTGAAAAAATGTTACGTGCTGGAGTTCCAGTCGGCGTACTTCACGGTGGCAAATCACAAGGACAACGAACCAGAGTTCTTGCCGCTTTCAAGGATGGCCGTGCCACAGCACTTGTCGCAACAGATGTAGCTGCTCGCGGAATTCACGTTGATGATGTTTCGTTAGTGGTTCATTACGACGCACCTGCCGATCACAAAGATTATTTACACCGTGCTGGACGTACCGCACGAGCTGGTGCAACTGGTGTTGTTGTAACACTTGCAACGCATAAGCAGAAAAAAGGCGTTTATGGGATTACCAATCAAGCGAAGGTGAAACTCTCTGAAGTTTACGTAAAGCCATCTGATCCAGAGTTAGTAAAGATCACTGGTTCTAAAGAACCATCTGGAATCCCAGTAATTGTTGAAGCCGAAAAGCCAAGTAGAAATGATCGTGGTTCACGTGACCGCGGAGATCGCGGTGGATTCCGTCGTGGTCACGTTGGAAGTTTTAAGAAGCGCAGCGAAGGCGGCGGCCGTAGAACTGAAGAAGATCGTCCAGAGCGATCTGATCGTCCAGCTCGAAGTGAAAAGCCAGTACGTTCATTTCGCGGTGCAACACCAACAAAGCCAAAGTATGAAGATCGCCCAGCTCGTAGCGAGAAGCCATTTAGAGCTGATCGTCACCCAAAGGCAGAGCGCTTTGAAAAATCAGATCGTCCGGCAAAGGCTGATCGTTTTGGAAAGCCAAGCAAATTTAACAAGAGTTTTAAATCTAATCGCCCTGATATCGGCACCTGGAAGTCAGAAGCTGAAACAACTGGCGAAAACAAATCTGATTTCAAGAAATCCGCTCCGGCAAAGGTGCGCGATAAGAATAAAGGCGCTCCAAAGAAGTTTGCCAAGAAGTACGAGCCAAAGAAGTTTGAAAAAGCTGAACCAACTCGTCCTGGCAAGAAAGCTGCAAAGAAGTCAGCGCCAAGACCAGCAAAGAAGTCGGCTAAGCGAGATTCAGCTGGAAATAAAGCTAGAGCTAAGCGAGCTTAATCTCTCGATCAAAGTTTGCGTGTAGGTGGTCGGTATTGTGACTGACCACCAACACACCTTTATCAATTGAAATCTCTTTTAATAAATTAACAATTCGCTTCACACTTTCACTATCTTGCGCGCTAAATGGCTCATCAAGCAAATAGAAATCTGCTTCTTGGATAAGTGTTATTGCCAGGCTCACACGTTGTTGCTGGCCGATGGAAAGTTCCAAAATGGAATTCTCGAGTATCGCAACCAAATCTAAAGCCTGAATGATTTGCTCAGTTTTTAGAGATCGTCTATTTTCTGGCAAGAGGGTAAGTAAATCAATTACTTTAAAGCCAAGAGTAAAACTTCTGCTTTGCGGCAGAATCGAAATAGCTCTGGCAAGCTCCTTAATTTTGTAATGGGCATGCGGTTCTCCGTTTATAGAAATAGAACCAGCTTCAGCTTTCAAAATCCCACCAATTAAATTCAATAGCGTGGTTTTTCCCGCCCCATTTGGCCCAGAAAGCAGGACAAACTCACCTTGCTCTAGTTGGCCTGAGATTGAATCAAGAATCAATTTGTCTTTGCGATAAAAGGCCAGCCCACTCCACTTAATCATGGCTCACCCAAATCGCACTCTTAGTTCGAAGCAGAACGATTAGCACTGGTGCTCCAATCAAAGATGTAACTAAGCCAAGTGGAATTTCGTGAGGTTTGAAAACAGTGCGCGCAAGCAAATCGGCAAGTAACAAAAGATCAGCGCCAATAATTGCACTGAGACCAACCATTCTGCGGTGCGATGGCCCGGCAAGTAAACGAACGATATGTGGCACAAGCAATCCAAGGAAGGCAATCGAACCTACGGCGCTTACGGCGGGACCAATAAGGAAGGCAAGCGCGATGATCGCCAATAGACGTACTCGTTTTGGATTGATCCCAAGGAATTGGGAGGAATTCTCGCCCAGTGAATAGATATCTAATTTGCGGGAAACAAAAAGCGCAAGGATAAAACCAACTTCAATAAAAGGCGCAATTACCTTCACCGTTAAATTGTTTAAAAGTGAGAGCGATCCAAAGTTCCAGAATGAAATAGCTTGAATATCTGGTTTGGTAGAGATTGAAATCAGGATTCCAGCAATTGCAATTAAAGTTGCTGATAGAGCAATACCTGTGATCAGAAAACCAAAGCCCCTAGTTGGAGCTACAAAGTAGATTAAGAAAGCAGAACATGCGGCAAAGAGAATTGCTGATTCGATAGCGGTACGTGAACCGAAGGAAGCGGCGCCACTTGAAATTACGGCGATAGTTCCAAGCGTTGCGCCACTGGTTAAACCAATCAGTGACGGCTCGGCCAATGGGTTTCGGAAAATCCCTTGCGCAATTGAACCCGCTACGCCAAGTGCGGCGCCAACAATTAGCGCGCCCATTGCACGTGGAAATCTAATATCCCAAACGGTTGTTGCATCGATTCCGGAGTGCTTACCGACCAATTTCAAAAGTGGAGTCTGGATATGAATTACACCGACTTCCAAAGAGAGAATAAAAAGAATCACAAGCAGCACCAGGCCTGCTAGATAAAGGGATGAGCGTTTCATTGCTTTGCGACCATATCAATATTGGCACGCAGGATTGGCAACATCGCCGAAGTTCTTGGACCAAATGAGAGAAGAAGTGAATCATCAACTGTTACTACACGCCGATTTTTACCGGCGGGAGTTTGGGCAATTCCCGGAAGAGTTTGAAGTCCATTGATGCCACCGACCGATTCCAGGCCTTTAGTCATAAGAAGAATTACGTCTGGTTGCATTTTTACAAGCGCTTCGGCGGTGAGGGAAGTAAAGGGGGTGTTTAAATTTTTGGCACCGATATCGGTGACACCTATTGCATTTAATATTGAATCAGTTCCAGAACCTTTTCCGCCAACCAAATAGATGGAAGCGGTTCCGCGAAGGTAGAGAAAGGCCACTTTCAATTTACTTGGCGCAAATTTCTGGGCCGTTAAGGTCGAAGCTAGAAGCTTTGCCGCCTTAGGTGTTCCCAAAATATTTGCAACAGCCAATTCTTTGATTGGAATTTCGCTCATAGTGAAGGAATTTGGAATCTTCACAACTTTAATCCCAGAATTTTTAAGAGTCGCAATTGCATTGGCTGGGCTGGTATTTCCATCAATAATTATTAGATCAGGACGTTGGGCAAGCACTTTCTCGGTTACAACTTGATGAGCATTGGTATCTATTGGAATCGAGGCCAATTCAGGCATTGTTGATGCAATATCTCGACCGACAAGATCGTTTTTGTACCCAAGTGCCGCAACTATTTCTGCGCTGCCATCAGCGAGAGCAACGATGCGATGATAATTACTTTTCTCGCCACTATTCACAATTGGAAGTTTTAATTGGGCTGGTCCAATATTGGGAACCGACGCAAAAGCCAAACTCTGTCCAGTAAAAAGAAAAGTTAGTGATGTAGCTAATATCAGTAACCGTTTCACAGCCCGATTATGGCAGTTGCTTTTCCGACGTAGGTAAGGAATCTGTCGCCTTCGAATCTACTTCAAATGGCTATATTTCGAAGGTGCGCAAAACCCTTGCAGTAATCTCATTGGCGCTATTTGCTATTGGCATTCAGCCTGCAAATGCAGCTTCAGTATCTGGTTCAAATGGCGCAACTCTTGAGGTCTCTAAAGTAACCAATATTTCAAGTGGGGATAAGTTAACAATCATTGGTTCGCATTTTGATGAAACCGTCGGAATTTATTTGGCACTTTGCAAGGTAGTACCTGCAACTCAATTACCAACACCGTGTGGTGGCGGGATGGATAAGACTGGGAAAACCGGATCATCAATTTGGATTTCATCTAACCCACCGGCCTATGGCGTTGGTTTGGCTAAGCCATATCAACCAGGCGGCCGCTTCACCGAAGTTATAAAAGTTTCCCCAATGATTGGAAAGTTAGATTGCCGAAAAATCGCTTGCGCAATTTATGTACGAGCCGATCACACTCGAAGTGATGATCGCTCCTTTGATTTAAAGGTCCCAGTTAAGTTCAAGAAGTAATAGGAGAGATATGAAAATAAGGTCATTAAAAGTTGCTGCAATAGCCCTTGTGATAGTCGGGCTCTCGGCTCCAAGCGCACTCGCAATTACAACAATTCAAGGCGGGCCTTACACAAACCTTGACCCAGCAGGTGCTTCGATCCATCTAAATTTGACCAACTATCCAAAGGATAAAGGGCTCTACATTTTTCAAGTTGTCCGCAATCGTGCATCAGCAAATGCCCGACCAACAATTATCAATATGGATAATGCAGTAGATGTAACTACAACTTCTAACCATGCGGATGTTGTTTTCAAAGCTGTAGGAACATTTACAACTTCAGCCGGAGTAAATGATTGTTCCAAGGTGGAATGTGCACTTTGGGCACAATTTGATGGGGCATCTGGCAGTTTCAATGTCACAGATGAAGATCAATACATTTCATCTCTTTCATTTGCAGCCGCAACAACAGCAGCTCTCCCAGCGGACACCATTAGTGCAAGTATTAATGGTGTCGCACTATCTTCAAGCGCACCAGGAACCCTGGCTTACCGAACCCCAGTAACAGTTTCCGTTACAACTGGGTCTGGCTTGCAAGCAACAATTGTTTCTTCAACACCTGATTGCAGCGTAAAGGGAAATGTAATCGAGGCTCTCAAAGTTGTAACTGCTGGCTGCGATTTTGCAATTTCAACACCTGGGAATTCAACGACAGCAGGAAAGACAACGCACTTTCCATTTATGGTGACCCAAGCGGTTCAAACAGTTACCCAAAAAGTAACCCAACTTAAGATTGGAAAAATAGTAAACCTTGTTGCAAAATCTAATTTTGGTGAAGGGGTTGCATACAAGTCACTCACCAAGAAGATTTGTACCGTTAAGGGAACTACTGTTGTTGGACTGAAAGCTGGTGATTGTTCGCTAACTGTTAATGCGGTTGGAAATACAAACTATCTTGCAGTTTCCAGCAGTTTAACCCTGCTGGTCAGTAAGTAATTATCTAGTTTGAGCTAGGGCTCGAAGTCCAGCAATTGCAAAAATAGTTGCATTACGGATTTCGAGCTCGGCATCATTTCCAGCTTCAATGCGCACACTTGCGGCATCGGTAACACTTGAAATAAATGAGCCAGCTCCAGCTAAATCTTTGATTCCCGTAGCCGAAAGTGCTTCGCGCAATGGAGCAATCAGCTTGCGGTGACCTAGCGCGATCTCATCCCTGCGAAAATCCGGAGTTGCTACAGTATTTAAAGATTTAACCAACATGTGGCGACCATCTTTCACGTAACGGAGTCCTTCCGCGATCCAAAGTTCTAATTTTTCAAAAGGATCTGTGGCATCTTTTATAGCTTCAGCCAATCGCTTCTCGTAATACTCGAGTTCTTCAATTACTAGGTCGGCAATTAAATCTGCCGAGCTTGCAAAATATTCATAAATCGAACTTCTAGCCAAACCGGCTTTTTGGGCAACGGCGGCAACCGTTACAGCCTGCGCTCCTTGATCCATTGCTAACTCCAAGGCAGCACCAATTAATTGTTGGCGACGCATTTCGCGGTTGGCGCTAATGCTTGCGGCTTGGATTTTAGGCACGAGGTGATTCTCCCACCTTCGGTTCAAACTTTCTAGAGATAGCAATTGATGAGAGCGTGAGCACAGTTCCAAATATTAGATAACCGTTCAACGCACCCTTATGTGTTGGTGCAATCCAGTCACAGGCGAGGGCACCAATTAATTGGCCAGTAACACTTAACAATATGAAGTTAAGGACTCCGAGCGATTTAATAATGTAGGCGCTAACTGAAATAAAAATTAAACCGAGAGGTCCACCGATGTATAACCAAGGGTTACTTGGTAGCGAACCGATACTAGATCCGGTTGATAATTTATAAATAAGTGCGAGCGAGATGATGCAAGCGCCCATAAAGAAATTCATCCACGCCGTGGCAAGTGCGCTCTTTGCAACCACTTTTACTCGACCATTAAATGCTTGTTGCACCGATACGCCAGTTCCAACAATCACTGAGGCGGCGAGAGGCAAGAATCTAAAAGTTGAATTTTTTAGATCTGGATAAACGGCGATCGCCACCGAAATCAAAGTAAGAATGGCAGCAATCACTCGTGGCGTGGTAATTCGCTTCTTGCCACTTGGTGCTAGGCCAACTTTGTCCACGACAAGGGATGATGCGGTTTGACCACCAACGACGCTTATCGTAAATAGCGCAACCCCAATTGTTGGAACAGTAATACTTTGTACTGCGACAAAGCAGCCACCAATTAATCCGCCAGTTACTTCCCAAATTCGCAATTGCTTATGACGCAAAGCGCGAAATAGCGTGGCTAAGTTTGATCGTTCCTTTTTATTCGCAAAGATCAAAACGAAGAGACAGGCCCAGCCGGTGCCGAAAGAAATAAGTGCAGCGGCTAGCCCATTATGAATATCTACAGATAATTGCCCATTTATTCGAGATTGGATTGCCGTTAAGGCACCGATAAATATTGCTAGGAAGGCGAACATTAGTTAACGCAAGGGATGGCGCCGCCATCGACAGCTTTGCCATTTGCCTGCGAGATAAGAGATGCACTCGTTGGCTTTGGAGTAGGTGAAGCCTTTGATCCAACCTTCTTAACTGGATAGAAGAGGTCTTGAACGTATTGTTTTACCTTCGCATCGTCGATCAAGTTAACGCTTTGGCTGTTGCGCATTACATAACCTTCAATTGGCAAAGTGTGGAAGGTGATGTGGCCACCAGTTAAAGCTTTCGCATTTGGTAGAAAGCCAAGTACATCCCAACCGGCATCGATCACAACATCTTTCTTTGCGACATTTAGGAGGGCTGATAGTTTTCCAAGATCGCCAAAGATTCCCTGGGTACGGAATTTAGTAATAACGCCGGTTATGAATGCTTGTTGTCTATGGGTTCGATCTAGGTCGCCATTAGGTAATCCGTGACGTTGGCGAACAAACTTGAGTGCATCGACTCCGGTAATTGTTTGTAGCCCGGCAGGGAAAACCGCTCCGGAATACTGCGAATCATTTACCGCTTTATTGAGACAGACCTGAATTCCGCCAAGTGCATTTGCTAAGTCATAGAAGCCAACAAGGTTTACTTCCGCAAAGTGGTCAATTGGAACATTTAATAATTCGGTAATTGTCGCGATCGTTGCGGTTCGACCAGCTTCGCGAGCTAGGTGTTCCCGTTCCGGTTCTTTAACACCTTGTTTGTACAACTCAGAGTCTTTGGCATATTTCGCATAGCCATAGGCCTCTTTAATCTTCTTCATTCCATAGCCAGGAACGTTTACATAATCATCGCGCGGAATTGAAATCGCAACGGCATTTTTTCCACCAGCAGGAATGTGAATCAAGATCATCGTGTTTGTGTTGTAGCCACCAACCGAACTTGAAGAACCAACATGCATCAGATCAAGAAGCTTGCGTGGCAGATCTCCACCATTTGCATCGCGGCGGCTATCTAGTCCCAAGAGCAGAATATTTGTTCCGCCATCAGTTGATTGCTTAGCACCAGCGAGAGCTTGGGACCTAGGGATTGCAGTCGAAGCAGTCTTATTGAAGAAGTAGACGCCGGCCGAAGCCACAACTATTCCGATGGAGAGCGCAGTAGCAATTCTCTTTGTCCATGCGCGCATATCCCGAATCTTAGCGTTGATGTAAGGAGATAAAGTGTCGCTATGAACAAATTAGGTGCGCTGGCCTTAGTTGGTTCCGGGGAATATCTACCAGTCATGCAGGACTTGGAAAGCGAACTCTTAAAGTCTGGTGTGAATAACGGAAAAGCCAATCGCTTTCTACAAATCCCGACGGCAGCCGGCCGCGAAAGTTCAACTCGATTAGATTATTGGCGCAACCTAGGTGAAGAACAATGTCGAAGAATCGGCGCCGTTCAAAATTTCCTTCCAGTATTCAACAGAGAAGATGCTTTTAATAATGAGATTGTCGAAAAGGTAAAAGGCGCGGGCCTTATTTATTTCTCTGGTGGTGATCCCCACTATTTAGCGAGCACACTTATCGATACCCCGCTTTGGGATGCAATAAGAAGTGAATGGGAGAGCGGTACTTCCTTAGCTGGATGCAGCGCAGGCGCAATGGTTATGAGTACTGAGATACCAAACTTTAGAAAGCTTCGCGATGAATCAACACTTGGCTTCAATTTACTTCCAAATATTCGAGTGATTCCGCACTACAACAAATTCTTTGGTTGGATTCCGGATAGCGCTGCAAAGATTGTTATGAAGGCTCCCGAAGGTGTTTCCTTAATTGGAATTGATGAAGACACCGCTTTGGTAACTGGCTTAAGTTCTGAGACGACGCTTAACGACGGAAGTTGGCAGGTCGTAGGCAAAGCAGCGGTTCATATTTTGCGTGGTGGCACTCCGGGCAAATATGAAGCCCCAAGTATCATTGAGTTATGAGGAAAATATCTAGCTTCAATACTAAGCTTGCCGCGAAGATAACTGCTGGCGTATCCACAATGTGGTGCGCATACATATTCGCCGCGCTCGCACTTATCTCTTTGCCATCAGCGTTAAAAACTGGCGATGTCGTGGTGATTGTTGGTTGGATCGCTCAAACATTTCTCCAATTGGTTTTGCTCTCGATAATCATGGTTGGACAAAATGTTGCTTCAGCCGCGGTCGAACAGAAGATTAATGAAACCCATGAAGCTTCACTTGGGGAATTTGAATTAGCAAAAGAGGCACGCTTACTTGCTAATCAAGAGCTTGCCGAATTAAAGAAGATCGCCGCCGAGATTCATCGAGTACTACGGGATATTGAAGGCACCAAGTAATAGTGCGTTTGCCAAGTGCTCTCAAGCATAAATATATAAAGCGCTTCCTCTTAGCAAGGTTCGTTTCAAACCTTGGAAATGGAATGGGGCCAATCGCGCTTTCATTTGGAATTTTGCATTTAAAAAATGGCTCGGCAAGTGTTCTAGGTTTAGTTATCGCATCGACAACAATTTCCATGTTGATCATTAGCCCATTTGGTGGCGTCATCGCTGACAAATTTGGCCGAGTAAGAGTCGCTGGTTTGACTGATATGTGGGGCGCTATCGGTTTGTTATTTCAAGTAGCTTTCTTTGCAACTGGAAATGTTCCAATCTGGGTAATGCTGGTTGCAAATATTAATTTTGGTTTGATGTGGGGAATTTTTTGGCCATCAATGCTTGGTGTTGTTCCAGCAATTGTTCCAGAGGAATCACTTCAAAAGACAAATGGATTAGTTCAGTTTTTCCAGAATGCAGCGATGATTATTGGAACCGCGGTTGGCGGAATTATCGTAAGTATCTGGGGAAGTACTTGGGCACTTGGAATTGATGCCGCAACATTCCTATTCTCTGGCGCTGTTGTGTTTTCATTTAGAAAAATTAGTGTAGTCACAGAGGAGAGCACTAGCTCCATGTTCGATGACTTGATTCATGGTTGGAAAGTATTCATCTCCTATCGCTGGATCGTCGCTGGAGTTGTTGGCTTCTCTGCAATCATGATGAGTTGGTCGGCCGGTGAAGCAGTTCTTGGTCCACTAATTTCATTGAAGTATTTCAATGGTGCAAGATCTTGGGCCTTCGTTTTAACTTGCGAATCTATTGGCTTTGTAATTGGATCGCTGCTCGCGATGCGGTTAAAGGTTAAATACCCGCTTCGATTCTTACTTATTGCATCTGTTTCCATACCTATTTATATGTTGGCGATGGCAAAACCTCAGCCGCTTATTGTTATTGGATTGTGTGCGATGCTCTGGGGAATTACTTTGGATCTTTGGTCCAGCCTCTGGAGTACTGCGATGCAACGAGAAATCCCGCGGGAAGCCCTATCTCGCGTCTCATCTTTTGATGCGATGGGCACAATGCTTCTTCGCCCGATTGGATTGGCAATTGCCGGCCCGCTCTCGGTTGCGATTGGTCTAACTCGGTCCATGGAATTGCTATCCGGGATTTGCCTCCTCTGTTTGATCGGAATGGCGTTGGTCCCAGAAATGCGCAACATGCAGATGCAGAGCGCTTCTGGTAATAATTAGTTCTCAGCAAACTCCTAGCCAAGATTCGATTTTCATTAAGCCGGAAAGGTTTAACTACCCTCATGAAACGATTCATTAAAACTACAACCGCAAAAGTAACTCTTGGATTTGTTCTTGGCGCATCCGCGGTCGGAGGCGCTGCCTCCGCCGCCGGAATCTTCGGTGGAAATGTCACCACTGCTTGCGTTGATAATCGCACTAATGCGATTTACGCATCGGCAAATGGAAGCTGTCCTTCAAGTCGCACCGCGGTAACACTGGGAGCGCCTGCCACTGCTTCATCAAATAGCTCCGCTCTTCCTGCCGTGACAAGTATTAAATCCATTGTTGCAAAAGTTTCACCTTCGGTCGTTACCGTAAATGTGACAGCAAGTTCTGGCGGTGATACCGGATCAGGATCGATTTACAAGAGCGATGCCACCTCAAGCTACGTCGTTACCAATAACCACGTGATCGCTTCTGCGATAGGTGGCGCCGGAACCATCGATGTTGAACTCGATAATGGCGATAGCGTTCCAGCGACGATCGTCGGAAGCGATGCAAATTATGATCTTGCGGTTCTAAAGATTAATCGCGGCAACCAACCCGCAATTCAGATTGGAAACTCATCTGCATTAAGTATTGGTGATTCTGTTATTGCCTTTGGTTCACCTCTTGGTCTTGACCACACAGTTACTGCAGGAATTGTTTCCTCACTAAATCGCCCAGTTACAACTGGAACCACTGGTTCTGAATCTTATGTGGATGCAATTCAAACCGATGCAGCCATTAATCCAGGAAACTCTGGCGGCCCACTAACCGATTCACTTGGCCGCATGGTTGGCATCAACTCAGCAATTGCAACACTTGGAAGTTCTTTCGGTGGTCAAAGTGGTTCGATCGGTGTTGGATTCTCCATTCCAATTACTGAAGCGCAACGTGTGATTAATGAAATCATCGCAACTGGTAAATCAACCAAGCCAGTACTTGGCGTTTACTTTGATACGACCTATACCGGTAAGGGCGCAAAGATTTCTGGTTTAACCGCAAACGATGGGGCTCAAAAGGCTGGTATCCCAAGCGGATCGATCGTTACTGCAATCGATGGAATTAAAGTTCCAGATAGCGTTACCGCAATTGTAAGAATCCGCGCACACGCACCTGGTGACACTGTTTCCGTAACCGTTACCTTGCCAACCGGAGGCAGCAAGACTTACTCCGTAGTACTTGGTTCGGCGGCTTCAAGCTAAGCCTTTCGAACTTTTGCAGTAGTTCCACGTACGACTAAGTCGCCGACAAGAAGTTGTTGGCGACTTGTCGTTTGCGTGCCCTCGATTTGATCAATCAAAATATTTACTGCGGCTTTACCCAACTCGTGGGCTGGCAAATTTACTGTTGTTAATGGCGGCCAAGACATTTCAATGTGATTTTGCGGTGTATCTAGCGCTATAACCGAAAGCTGTTTTGGAATTTCTACGCCGAACTCTTTTGCCCCTGACAAAAAACCGAGGGTCGCAATATCATTCAAACTAACAACAGCTGTTACATCTGGATATTTTTTCTTCATGGTAATAAATGCTTCGCGACCCGACGAGGCCTCATTTACAACTCGGATTTTATTTAATTTTATTCTGTGTTTTTTTGCTGCATTTACAACGGCAGAACTAAATTTGGTATCGACACCAATTTCACGATCAGTTGAAAGATATGCCAGATTTTTATGCCCCAAAGAAGCTAAATATTCAATTCCAACCTCCGCAACTCCTTCAAAATCTCGATCCGCGTAAGCATGTTGGTCAGAATCTAAAGTTCTTCCAATCATTGCAAATGGAACACTTTCCTTAACCAAATAGTTAACTCGAGGATCATCGAGTTTGATTTCCATTAGAACAACGCCACTAATCATTCCTGATCTTGCAAGGGTTTTAATCTCAGCCATTTCACTCTCTTGGCTTGGCCAAATAACCAAGTGATATCCGCGGGCTCGGGCGGCTGCTCCAGCACCATTGATGTATTCCAAAGCAATAAGCGCGATTCCAAATTCACCGGAAGGCGAGAGGAGTGCCAAAGTCTTGCTCTTACCTCCGGCTAGTGCGCCAGCTGCGAAATTTGGTTGGTAATCCAGTTTGGCAATCGCCCGCATGATCTTCTCGCGGGTTTCGGGCTTAATCGGCCGCTCACCGCTTAGGGCATATGAAACTGTTGATGCGGAAACCCCAGCCATTTTGGCTACATCGGCTCTAGTTGCCATTTATAACGTTTCCATCACTTCCCGAGTCTATGCGTGTTGACCTATTGCTCAACCGCTGGAGTTGGAATAGATTATCACTACTTGTCGACGCGTGTCGATGAATTTAACCAAAGCCCTCACGGGAAGGAACGTTATGAAGCTAATCAATAAGAAAGCTGTTCGCGTTCTTGCAGTAGCGATTGCTGCAGGTCTTGCAACAACTTCAACAATTAGTTCAGCGCCAGCTGCATCTAAGAAAGTTTTCAATATCTGGTGGTACTCAAAGGACAACACACCAAATGGTCAAACATGGGCTGCAGCGCTAACTGAATTCAAGAAGAACCACCCTGAATTGGATGTTAAGTTTGAACTAAAAACATTCGAGCAATTAAACAACGCAGGAGCACAAATTCTTAATTCCAACGCTGCTCCAGATTTAACTGAATACAACAAGGGAAATGGAACCGCTGGACTTGCATCTAAGGCTGGTCTACTCGCTGACCTCACTCAATATGCAGCTAAGTACAAGTGGAACCTCCCATCATCTGTAGCTCTATATGGTCAATATGATAAGGGCCTAATGGGAAGTGGAAAGCTTTACGGCGTTCCAACTTACGGTGAATATGTTTCTATTTTCTACAACAAGGACCTATTTGCAAAGAATGGTGTAACAATCCCAACAACAATGGATGCACTTGAAGCTGATCTGGCAAAGTTCAAAGCCGCTGGTGTTATTCCTATGGAAATGGGTGGCGGGGACTATCAGAGCGTTCACAACATCTACGCACTCGCTGTTTCAAAGGCAAACCAAACTTGGATTAATTCATTCCAACTATTTAAGGGTAAGCCAATTGATGCCACAACAGATTCAAACATTCGTTGGGCGGCAGATACCTTGGTTAAGTGGAATAAGGCTGGTTACTTTGAGCCAAATGCTTCAGGCGTAAAGGCTGATGACGCGGTAGCCGAATTCCAATCTGGAAAAGCAGCAATGATGATCGGTGGATCTTGGCTTGATGGAAGCATGCAGACCAAGATTTCAACATTCAGCTACGGAAAGTTCCTTGTTCCAGGATCACTCACTGTTGGATCGGCTGGAAACTTGCTAGTCATTCCTTCAAAGTCAAAGAACAAGGATCTTGCTGCAGAGTTCATCAACATGACTCTTTCTAAGAAGTATCAAAACTACATGGGTAACGCAGGTGGACTCCCACTTTTTGCAGACCCAACAGCTATTGCAAACCCAGGTGCAATCCTTACTGCGACACCATTTGGTCAAGCCGTAAAGAAGAACGCCTTGGCTATGTATCCTGACTGGCCAGTACCTGGCTACTACGAAATCCTCCTTTCAAACGGAACATCTCTACTTTCAAGTGGAGACGTAGATGCCTATATGAATGCGACTGGCGCGTTTTATAACGCAGGTCGCCCAAAGGCATAATCAAGCAAGAAAATACGTAGAAGTACTGCCGGGTTAGAAATGACCCGGCAGTATCTACTAATTAGACTTAAAAGAGAGAAAATTAATGAGAACCAAGAAAAGTCAAATTTCTCAGTCGGGTTCCTACTATTGGTATGCCTTTCCCGGTTTTGGCGCATTCTTCGTATTGGTTGGTGGCTCATTTGCTTACAACATTTATTTGAGTTTTAACGATTGGCAAGGAATTGGTACACCAACTTGGATTGGCTTGAAGAATTACCAAGACTTACTTCATGATCACACCTTCTGGATTTCCTTTTTACATGCGTTTGAATTCATTTTTGCCATGTCAATTGTTCCGACTGCCATAGGTCTGTTAATTGCCGCACTTATATATGATTTTATTGCCAAGCATTTTGGGAATGCCGTTTCAACCTTCCTTCGAATAAGCCTCTACGTACCGCAGATAATTGCACTTCCCGTGGTTGGAATTTTGTGGTCTTGGCTTCTGTCGCCAAATGTAGGTGCGATAAATACAATTTTAAGAAATATTGGGCTAGGAAAACTGGCTCTCAATTGGCTTGGTCAATCCAGTACCGCAATGTTTGCACTTTCAATAATGATGATCTGGATTCAATTGGGCTACACCATTGTGATTTTTATTTCAGGCATGTCACGACTTGATCCTTACCTTGATGAAGCAGCACAACTTGATGGAGCATCTTGGTTTCAGAGATTTAAAATTATTACGATTCCTCAGTTATTTCCAGAAATTTCAGTAGTACTTCTAACAACTACGGTTGCTGCCTTAAAAGTATTTGGACCAGTTTATGTGATGACAAACGGTGGACCGGGTGATGCGACTCAAGTTCCTGCGTTCTTCTCGTACTTCAATTTCTTCTCCACGTTGAAGGTCGGTTATGGAGCATCTATTGCCACAGTCCTAGCCGCGCTTCTAACAATTATTGCCATTGGGCTACTTAGATTCCAGCGAAAGATGGGGCAACTACGATGAGCGCTAAACGCAAAAGAGGAGTGGCTCCCTATCTAGTTTTAGTTGGCCTAATTTTTATGGCCCTCGTGTGGTTATTTCCAATGTACGTTGCCTTTATTAATTCGTTCAAGCCAGAGAAAGAATTTGTTCAAAATGGTGTCCTAGCGCTCCCGCATCACTGGGATTTATCAAAGTTTGGAAAATTTTGGACCGAAGTAGATTTCACAAAGAAGTTGATGAATTCCATTCAAGTTTCCGTATGCGTTGCCCTTATTGGCGTTGTTTTGAGTTTCCTAACTGCGTATGCAATTGGAATTGGTCGGGTTAAGGGTCGCATCTGGATCCTAGGATTTTTTATGGTTGCCTTCACGATTCCGCAGGAAGCTCTTATTTATCCACTTTATTCTGTTTCAAAGATGCTCAACCTTTACGACAATATTTGGTCGATCATTATTATTTTTGGTGTTATTTCTGCCGGTTTCGGTACGTACCTGCTTTCTTCGGTACTTTCCACCTTCCCGGAAGAATTATTGGAAGCGGCAAGAATAGATGGGGCAAGTCCATCGAGAATTCTACGAAGCATCGTCTTGCCACTTGTTCGCCCAACACTTTTTGTCTTAGCGACGATGTTCTTCATATTTACTTGGAATGAATTCCTAATTCCACTTGTAATGTTGCCTTCAAATATAAACCAAACGGTAACGCTTTCAATGGCCGTAACTGCGGGGCAATTCACTAGTGATCCAACCGCTAGGGCAGCGGCAGCGCTGATAGGATTCATGCCTTCGGTCATATTCTTTTTAATTTTCCAACGTACGTTGATGCGCGGAATTACCCTAGGAGCAGTTAAGTAGATGAAAAAAAGTTCTGATTGGTGGCGTCAGGCTGCGATCTATCAGATCTACCCTCGATCTTTTAAAGATTCAGATGGTGATGGTCTCGGTGACATCAAGGGCATAACTTCAAAGATTGATTACCTTAAATCTCTGAGTCTTGATGCAGTTTGGTTGAGTCCGTTCTATCCATCTGCACTTGCGGATGGCGGTTACGACGTCGCAGATTATCGAAATGTTGATCCAAGACTTGGCACCTTAAGGGATTTCGACAAAATGGTTAAAGCACTTCACGAAGCTGGCATCAGCGTATTCGTCGATATCGTTCCAAACCATTCATCAAATTTGCACCCATGGTTCCAAGAAGCTTTGAAATCAAAGCCGGGATCTGCTGCAAGAAATCGTTACATCTTCCGTGATGGCCGCGGCAAAAATGGTGAACTTCCACCTTCCGATGAAATCTCTCACTTTGCGCCATCGGCATGGACTCGCACCACTAATCCCGATGGAACTCCGGGCCAGTGGTACATGCACCTATTTGCACCAGAACAACCAGATTTCAACTGGGATAACCGCGAAGTTCAATTAGATTTCCTAAGGACCCTTCGTTTCTGGGCGGATCGCGGCGTTGACGGTTTCCGGGTGGATGTTGCGCATGCGCTTAAGAAGGATATGAAGCGACTTCATATCGCAAAGAAGAACATGAGCGGTTTTGAAATTGCTCAAAATGGCACCGATATTCTCTTTGATCGAAATGATGTTCATGAAATTTATCGGGAATGGCGCAAAGTTTTCGATGAATACGATCCACCTCGCGTTGCTGTTGCTGAAGCATATGTTCAAGCTAAGCGAAGAATGCTCTATGCCCGCCCAGACGAACTTGGGCAAGCATTCAACTTTGATCTTCTCGGAGTTGATTTTGACGCTGCGAAATTTAAGAAGACGATTACCGACAATCTTCGCCTAGCAAAGAGCGAGGGTTCTTCATCAACCTGGGTACTCGATAATCACGACCGAGTTCGCCACGCAACTCGATATGGGTTGCCTAAGGGAACTGATTTAGTTCAATGGCTTCTATCTGATGGCAAGTCTGCGAAGTTGGATCGCAAACTAGGTCTACAACGTGCAAAGGCAGCAACTATGTTGCTATTGGCGCTACCTGGCTGTACTTATCTGTACCAAGGCGAAGAACTTGGCTTATATGAAGTTGAAGATATTCCACACAAGGATCTGCAAGATCCAACTTGGTTTAGAAATGTCGTCCCACAAATGGTGAAGGGCAAAGTATCTGGACTTGCTCTGATCCATACCGAAAAAGGCCGCGATGGCTGCCGAGTTCCACTTCCTTGGGAATCTCGCAAGAAATCATTTGGTTTTGGAAAAGAAAAGTCACACCTTCCGCAACCAGAATGGTTCAAGGATTTTGCAGTTGATCGTCAAGACGGCGTTAAAGATTCAACTTTGACGCTTTACCGTGATGCCCTTAAGTTGCGAAAGCAATTACAAACTTCCGAAGAACTACGTTGGATAAAGACGACTTCGGTTCAAGTTTTGCACTTCACACGTCCTAATGGTTGGCAATGCATCACCAACTTCAATGGCAAGCCATACAAATTGCCTAAGGGTGAAATTGTTTTATCGAGCGGTCCAATTGTTGGCGGCAAATTACCAGCAAACACGACCGTTTGGCTTAAAGCCTAATTAAAAGCGATCTCTAACTGCCCACAGATCTGGGAAGACTGGTTTGAAAAGCGTTGAAGATAAATAACCAACGCCGCTTGAGCCGCCAGTACCAGATTTGTGGCCGATAGTGCGTTCAACCATCTTTACATGGCGATAGCGCCACTCTTGCAAGCCTTCATCAATATCCACTAAGCGCTCGCAAATCATTGCGGTCTCTGGGTCGTTCTTATGAATATGAACGAGAATGTCTTGGATTGCCTCATTTGGTTCGTATGCAATATTGAAATCACGATTTAGGTATTGATCTGGAACCTTATGTCCGCGCTTTTCAAAGTAGACTAAGGTCGAATCCCAGAGTGATCTTTCATTTGTAATTAGTGCAATCTCTGCTTGCGCATCCGGCGGTAAGTGACCGGCCATTCTCGAATCGCGTCGACCCAATAGCGCTTCGACTTCGCGGAATTGTGCAGATTGAAAGCCGGAAGAAGATGAGAGTCGACCACGGAAAGAGTTAAATTGCAAAGGAGTCATCGTCTCCAAGATATCTACTTGCGAGACGCAGATCTTGAGAATCGTTCTAATTCTTCCAAGGATCGCAATCGATTCATAAGTCTTTCCGGCTTCAAGAGTTTTCTTTACGCCATAAAGCTCATGTTGCAATTGCTTAAACCAAAGCTCATAAGTTTGGTGGATGATGATAAAGAGCATCTCATCGTGTTCTGGCCCATCGGAAAGTGGTCGCTGAAGCTGAAGAAGTTCATCTACTGCTAAATAGGAAGAGTAAGTAAGGGCTGAATCAAATTCGCTCATGTTACTTTCAAGCCTTCGGTGTTTATCTTTTCGTATTGACGAGTTGAAACTAGATCACGCAATCTGGAAAAACCATCCCAAACTTCGACATAGCTAGTTGGTAGAGGTGCAATTGCTAAGCGAATCGAATTAGGTTCGCGGTAATCCGGAATTACATTTGCAAATTGGCGAAGTGCAATCGCAATTGCCTTTGCATCTGGGTGAACAAGTGAAATGTGTCCGCCTCGTTCACCAGCGATTCGTGAGGTATTTAAAGTGAAACCAAGCGGCGCTAACCACGCATCAAAAAGGCCAATCATCATCTCGGTACCAATCGCGCACTTATTTGCGATTGCTTCGATACTTGCCTCTTCGATCATGCCAAAAGCGCTCTGAATTGAGCGAAGTCCAATAAGCGATGGCGATGCAATTTGGAAACCACGTATCGACTTCTTCTTTTCAAATACTGGCCCCATAGCAAATTGGTTCTCTTGCGCAAACCAACCTTGAATTGGGGTGGTTAATTCGTTTTGAATTCGTTTTGAAACATAGAGCCAAGCCGGAGATCCTGGTCCCGAGTTTCCATATTTGTAAGTACATCCAACCGCTAGGTCGACACCGTTGGTATCAAAGTTCATTTCGATTGCGCCAACCGCATGGCTAGCATCCCAAATTGTTAGCGCACCATATTTCCGAACCAGATCAGTAATTTCCTTGATGTCATTACGTGCACCAGAGCGGTATTGGATAACTTCAAGAGTTACAAAGGCAACATCATCAGAGAGATACTTCTCAAGGATTTCAGGAGTAATGCGTTCGTATTCCGCACTTCCTTCAGATTCATTATCGATGGTAATTAATTTAAGTCCATGGCGATCGGCTAACCCTTGAAGTATGTAACGATCGGTTGGGAAATTAGCGGCATCAATAATTATTGTTTTACGACCCGGGCGCGCAGCTAGTGCGGCCCCACAAAGCTGGAAGAAATTTACCGATGTTGTATCGCAAGCGAGAACTTGCCCTGATGCAGCGCCAAGGGCAGCACGACCGATCAAGTCACCTGTTACTTCTGCTTCATCGATCCAATCAGCCCAACCTTCAACAACTTTTGGACCCCACTCTTTATGCAAGAAATCATTTATGACTTCGATAGTTCGCTTTGGCAAACGACCGAGTGAGTTTCCATCGAGGTAACACATCTCGGGATCAGTAACGACAAATTGATCTTTGTATTTTGCCAGTGGATCTTTTGCATCTAAATCAAGCGCATATTGACGATCGGTTATAGCCATTTAGCCACTCTACCAATTACCAATTACCCTTCGACAGTGGCCCTGCGAAATTTATTGAACTTGGAATCAGTTTCCAAGGCCTTTGATATCCGCGCACTTCTCGACAACGTTTCCCTTGGAGTTAACGAGGGCGAAAGAATCGGAGTAGTTGGTCGAAATGGTGGCGGCAAGAGCACGCTCTTGAAGATTATGGCTGGGCTTGAACCGGCGGATTCAGGTCGCGTAGCAAAAGCCGGTGGAGTTGAAATCGGAGTTCTAAATCAGATTGATACCGCTGCGCCAGGTGCGCTAGTAAGAGATGTGGTTCTTGGAAGTCGCGCAGAACATGAATGGGCGCGCGATTCACAAATTCGCGAAGTGTTGACCGGTCTCTTTGGCGGCTTTAGCGATGAACTATTAGACCGCGAATTTGCATCATTATCTGGTGGTGAACGCAGACGAGTAAATCTAGCCAAGTTGTTGGTTGGGCAATATGACCTTCTTTTACTTGACGAACCAACAAACCATTTAGATGTTGAAGGTGTTGCCTGGCTGGCAAGCCATATTAAGAATCGAAGCAAGCTTTCGATCATTGTTATTACCCACGATCGATGGTTCTTAGATGAAGTTTCGGATCAGATTTGGGAAGTTGTCGATGGTTCCGTTCTTGCATACGAAGGCGGTTATTCGGCTTATGTATTGTCTAAGGCAGAACGCGCTCGCCAAACAAGTGTTGAAGCCGGCAAACGTGCGATGCTTATTAGAAAAGAACTTGCTTGGTTGCGACGCGGGGCACCGGCACGAACAGCAAAACCAAAGTTTCGAATCGAAGCGGCAAATACTTTAATTGCCAATGAACCGCCACCACGAAACCAAACCGAGTTATTAAATTTTGCTGCCAATCGACTTGGCAATACGGTTTTTGAAATTCATCAAGCATCAATAAGCGCTGGTGATAAACCAATCCTTAACGATATTTATTGGAACGTTGGTCCAGGGGATCGAATTGGAATTGTTGGCGTAAATGGCGCTGGCAAAACAACTTTAATGCGGGCGCTGCTTCAACAGATAAAGCCAACTGCTGGAAAGATCGTTACTGGAGTAACTGTTAAGGCTGCTTTTCTTTCACAACATTTGGAAGAGCTTGATCCAAAGTGGCGAGTATTGGAAGCTGTCGAGAAGGTTGCGAACTCCGTTCAACTCGGTAACGGTAAGGAACTTTCTGCCTCACAACTTTGCGAACGCCTTGGCTTTGATGCTGACTCACAGTGGACACCGGTTGGTGATTTATCTGGTGGGGAACGCCGCCGCCTACAACTAACTAGATTATTAATGGATAGTCCCAATGTTTTATTACTTGATGAACCAACTAATGATTTCGACGTTGAAACTCTTACGGCCTTGGAAGATTTGCTTGATTCCTTTGGCGGCACACTTCTAGTTATCTCTCACGATCGCTATTTCCTAGAAAGAGTCTGTGATCGCTTTGTTGGTTTACTTGGAAACGGCTCGCTACGGGA
>Ga0214164_1000092_pt1 | contig 59199 bp, 76 predicted proteins | sample TroBogepilimnion_13_FD_153003 | JGI IMG/M metagenome (GOLD analysis project Ga0214164, IMG submission 153003) | Freshwater microbial communities from Trout Bog Lake, WI - Practice 03JUN2009 epilimnion v4 | ecosystem: Environmental > Aquatic > Freshwater > Lake > Epilimnion/Euphotic zone ... | reverse complement strand
AGTGCCAATATTTCTTGACTTACCATGTGGTACCTGTATAATGGTTGTTTTAATTGTGAGAAATTATGTCCGATATTAAATTCGTAAATGGAAAATATACCGCAGTAATCAACGGCAAAACCGTGAAGCGTACCAAAATCGAGCATTTGCAATATGAATTGCGTAAGGCAGGAACCAAAGTTACCTCTGCTGTTATGGAATCCAAATTCACAATCAACGAGCGCTTTGGTTTTCTTTCTGATATGGTTACAATGTTGGCCAAGAAAGACCAAGCATCTGTTGTAGTAACAGGACCTGGTGGTTTAGGCAAGTCGCACACAGTCACCACTACATTGGCCAATTCTGGTTTAATGGATGTTACTGGTTTAGATTTAGGTGATGATGTGCCTGCTAATTCGTATCGTGTAGTCAAAGGTTATTCTACTGCAAAAGGACTTTATCGGACGATCTACGAAAATCGCAATAGTATTGTGGTGTTTGATGATTGTGATAGCGTATTAAAAGATGCAACATCATTAAACATTTTGAAAGCAGCACTTGATTCATATTCACGCCGTATTATTTCTTATAATGCGGACATTCGTGATACAGATTTACCTAATGCGTTTGAGTTTACTGGTGGTGTAGTATTCATTTCTAATATGAATGGTGCCTCATTAGACCAAGCGATTGTTACTCGCAGTTTGGCAGTTGATTTGAGTATGACAGCGGAGCAAAAGCTTGAGCGTATGAAACATTTATTGACGCAAAAAGATTTTATGCCTGAGTATGATTTGGTTAGTAAGAATGATGCCATGGCTTTGATTAGTAAGTTGGTTGATTCTGTAAAAGAGTTATCATTACGGACATTGATTCAAGTTACCAAGATTCGTAAATCAAATCCTAATGGTAAATGGAAAGATTTAGCAACTTATGCTATTTGTGGTTAATTGAGAGGAAACTATATGAAATTGCCTTATAAAGATATATTTGTTGGTGAAGTGAGTGAGTTTATTACTAATCCATTTTCAGGCCAAGGTATTATGTTATCACCTGAAGAAGTTGCTGTGTATGATACATTAAAAGGTTGTGAAATCTTTGGTGATTATGATGGTTTGAGAAAAGGCATCAATTGGTTTATGAATAACAATGCTGAAGCTTACATGGTTTTATTGGATTAATATGGAAAAATATTTTAGTTATTTGAATGTATTACGAGATTCTGGTGTAACCAATATGTTTGGTGCTTCACCGTATTTACAGAATGAATTTGGTTTGAATAGAAACGAAGCCAAGAAAGTCTTGGCCGCATGGATGAATTCTTTTAAGGAAACAGTATGAATAAAAATGCAAAACAGTTTATTGTCGCATCTGAAGGTATTTTTGGTGCAGAATCAATATTAACTAGAGATGATATTACTAGAGTTGTAAATGAATCTGGTTGTCAATACCCATACTGGTTGGTCACAAAATCAGAATATCGTTTTGACCGTGGCCAATACAAAGTACCACCATCAGGCGAAAAGATTGTAAAGTTAAAAGAAAAGATTGTAAAGTTAAACGATGCTGATTGTAAAGTTATTGAGCCTGAATTAGAGGTAGCATATGCTCAACCAGCACAAGTGTTGGAGTTCCGTCAACCAAAACTGATTGATGATTCTGAACCTGCTGTGCCACAGAAATGGCCTGATTATGTACCATTTGGTTTCTACAAAGATATGAAGAATATCATTAGTAGCAAATCATTCTATCCAATCTTTGTTACTGGTTTATCAGGCAACGGCAAGACCTTAATGGTCGAGCAAGTGTGTGCTGAATTGAATCGTGAGTGCATTCGTGTGAATATCTCCGTTGAAACTGATGAGAGCGACCTACTTGGTGGTCCTACATTAGTCAACGGTAATGTGGTCAATCGTGATGGTCCTGTTCTTATTGCTATGAAGCGTGGCGCAGTTCTATTGATTGACGAAGTAGACCGTGGTTCTAATAAGTTGATGTGTTTGCAAGGCATTATGGAAGGCAAACCACATTACAATAAGAAATCAGGTGAGATGGTATATCCAAAAGATGGCTTTACTATCATCGCAACGGCAAATACCAAAGGTCGTGGTAGTGATGAAGGCAAATATTTGTCCCAAATCCTTGACGATGCTTTCTTAGAACGATTCCCAATTACGGTAGAACAGGAATATCCTGATGCCAAAACTGAGAAGAAAATTCTATCGCCATTACTTGATGATAAAGATTTTGTTGAGAACCTATGCCAATGGGCTGATGTGGTTCGTAAATCGTACCAAGAAGGTGCTACTGATGAGATTATCTCTACTCGCCGATTGGTACATATTGCCAAGGCATATGGTATCTTTAAAGATAGAATGAAAGCCATTACATTATGTGTGAATCGTTTTGACGAAGAAACCAAAATGGCATTCTTAGACCTGTATTCTAAGGTCGATAGTTCGGTTGAATCACCTGCTAATACAGCAATCAATTCTACCACATCCGAGGTTGCCAACCAACCACAGGTGTGATACCATGGTTAAAATGGTAAGGGTGTTGCCATCCTTCGGGTACCATAAACCCCGTAAAACTCGCAGTCTACTTTTGCTGGTTTTTGACTATAAAATAAAACCAGCTTTTTATTATGTTTAATTTGAAGGAGTATTACAATGGCTTTAACAGTTCGCAAGGGTAAGATTAATCGTCATGAGAAAATCACCCAAGTATTATTAAGTGGCAAACCAGTATCACCTGATGAGATTGCTGCCGTATTCAAAGGCACCAGTCAAGAATCAGTATTGTACCGACTTTCGACTAACATATACAATATCCGTAAAGATGGTGGTATTGTTAAGGTCATTAAAGATGGTCGCAAAGTAACAGCATACCAACTAGTCAATGCGGATCAATTTGACCAGAACGGCCGTTACAAAGGTGCAACACCTAAAGCATCCGCTAAGGTTGAAGTGCCAGATGAAGCAGTAACGGCTTAATAGTTTTATGCCATCGCAGCTCGTTGTGAAACGCCGTAAGTCGGTGGCACCCCTTTAAGGTAGAGGAACAAATTGTTCCTATGGAAACCTGTTGTTTAAATTCCATAAACTTATGGGTTAATGTTTTTTCTCTAATTTTGCACCCTAAAAAGAAAAATTAGTCTTTTAATTACCTTTATAAGGAAAAATGTATGAAAAATGATTTATCAGTAACACGTACTTATTATGAACCAAAGTTTTATTTGTTGAATAATTCTCTGTTGCGAACACTATTAGAAAGCATTGGCCTTGACTTATCTTTCCAACGACCTGCTTGTTGGGACGAAAAGAAGATGAAACAATATTGTTTCTCACTCATTAACGGCCGTGCACCAACTCCCATTATCATTGTTAATATTGAAGAATCATTAAAACGGGCAATACAACCTCTTGACCGTCATTATTTTCAATCCTGGTTGAACAAAGGATTCAAATATATTTCTCTTGACGGCAACAACCGCACGGTGACTTTATTAAAATTTTTTGCTGGAGAAGTTGGATTACCTGCGGTTGAAATGCCTTTAGGTAACGGAAGTGTTACTTTAAACTCCGCAAATAATAAATGGACCACTTTACCTGAAGATTTACTTGAAGAAATTGTAGAAAACATTGGTATTAACATTTATGTGTTCACGGTATCTACTCGCAAAGAATTGTCTGATTTATTTACCAATATCAATGATGGTTTAGGTTTAAATGCTCAAGAGAAGCGTAATGCTAAAGTTTGTCTTTTTGCCAACGAAATACGAGAGTTAGCTGAATCATCAATACATCCTTTACGATTTATTTTCAAAAAAGGAAATCCTCGTTATGTGATTGATGAAATGTTTGTTAAGATGGCAACCTTCAACAATAAAGGTATTACGAGCGAAACGGCAGATAAAAAATCTCTCAATGATGCTTACGAAGATGGTTCTAGTACATCTAAGAATTTCATTAGGTCCGGCAAAGATAACATTCGTAAGACTATTAAACTTGTTGGAAAATATGGAACTTCATCATTTAAGAGAACTGCTACATTGATGAATCTTTTTATGACCATCTATCAGATTGAACAAGATGGAAAGAAGATTGTTGATGAAGAAAAATTCTTTGAATGGTTTGTAAACACAGAAACTCATCGTGGTCCAAAGATTGCATATCAAAATGCAAAAGGTGATACTTGGTCGTATGATACTTGTGGCAACAATTCTAAGAAGTTAGATTATGAAGCTCGTTTAAAATTGATTCGTGAAGATTTGTTACAAATTGACCCTAGTATTGTTGGTAGCTTGGATACAAGCCGAGTTTTTACTAAGTCCATGAAGTATTCAGCATTTATGAAACAGAATGGAAAATGTAATAGTTGTGGCAAAGTCTGTAAAGAATCTGAATTATATGATTCTGACTTGTGGCACGCCGACCATATTTTGCCTCATGCAAAAGGTGGTCAAACTATTGAAGAAAATTGCCAATTGTTATGTGCACCTTGTAATTTAAGCAAGAGTGATAAATTGGTAGCTTAATTTGTACCGCCACCATATAAACTATGGTGGCACCTCACCCTTCTATATTATGAACAGAGAAGATTTATTATTGGTTATTTTTGCGGTTTCATCCGTGATTGACACGGCATTAAACATATACAAGGAAGTTATTAAATAAGGGATTGGTAATGAAACTTGAAATTGAAGTTATTAAAGAGCACAAAGATGGTTCGGCTGACGCCACCATAAATTTTGATAGTGAAGCACTTGAATTGTTAGTTCAATGGGGTATGATTGCTATGTTAAAAGAAGCAGTCAAGAATGAACATTATAATCCAAAGAAAAAGAAAGTAAAAAAATGAGTGCAGATAGATTTGATTTTGAACAACAGATTCAAAAATGCTGGATGGTTACCGATGATATCTCTGATGTTGCTGAAGGTATCTTAGAGCACAATTTAGATAAAGACCAGATTGTTAATGCTTTGACTGGCATCGTTCAATTATATGAATTAAAATTTAATAAATTATGGGATTTATTTGAACATCCAATTATGGATATTGTCCGTGAAAATAAAATGTTGAACGAAGAATGTGCTGCATTGCGTGAGCAATTACAACAATCCGATCCTGATGCACATGGTTATGGTATTGCGGCAATTAAACCAAATAAGAAAGAAAAGAAATGAAATATATTGCAAAACCAAAATTATTTAATAATACCGGCATGAAAGAGTTTGATGATGCTCGTGAGGCAGTCCTATACTTGAATAAGGTGTTGTCCGACAATGATGTGAAGCCTGAGTTGGACTACGTGTTTATTGCACCTAAGGCGTCTCCTAAGCAGTTAAAACACGCTATTGAGGAGTATGTTGGTATTGGTAAGTTGGTTTGTGTTGCCTAGGAACAACAGTTCGGTTGACACCATCCACCTATGTGTTATAATGGTCTCTTAATTGGTAAGGAGTTTTTTATGGATCATATTAGTCGTGAAGAAATTATTACAATGTTATCATTTAAAGGTTTTACTACTGAGGCATTGATTAAAAAATCCGATGAAGAATTGGATAATTTGTATATTGAATATATTGTATTGCATGAGGATTATGTATGATTAACTTTATTGCCGGCGTTGTTTTAGGTTTCATGGTTGCTACTGTCGGTTTTACTGGCATTGCTCAGGCATTAGATAAAACCATTGATACAGTCAAAACTGTTTCTATTAAAGTGGATACTGGTAAATGAAAATTTATAAAGTTCATGGCAAACAATTTACCGATATTTTAGAAGCAGTAAAATATATGGACATAATGAAAGTGGCAAATTATCTACACGCAAGGCAACTTGAATATCTTGATGCTGCGGTTGATAAGTCCGATTTGAAAGAAGCAAAAGAAGTATTATCTCATATTATGGAGTTAAAATGAAACTTAAATTGTCGTTGTTTTTATTATTGGCCTTGACTGCTTGTTCAAGTGCACCAGTATATAAGGTAAAAGGTTATGATGGTCCTGAGGTAATGGGTCGCAATGAAGTTATCAATGCGGCTCGTGAATGTCTCCGTGCCAAACTAAGACCTACTACCGAATATGTTGCACAAAAAGTGGACACAGGTGGCAAAGTATTGGTACCTGTTGATGTGCGCTGTGATGCTTATTGAGATTAATCATGGAATTATTAGATAATTTGGCTGAAGTTGGTTTAACTACCAGAATACTACAATTTATTATTATTGCTTCTGTTGCAATATTGTTTGTTGGTATATTCTGGCGCTTTATTGTTATTGGTGGTGGAATATTATTTTGTGTTATTATTTTAGCGATGCCATCAAAAGCTTCAATGCAAAAAATCACCACTCCAGTTTATTCTGCTGATATTGCACCCGCTGAATTCATTGAAGATTGTATTCGTTATAACAATGGTGCAACTAAAGAGAGTTGTCAGAAAGATTGGAAAGAGCAAGGTAATGGCAAAGAGTGAAGATGATAAAATGTTGGAAATTATTGTTGAAGATATTGATAATGCTTTAATGAAATGGCTGACTACATATGAAATGCCAGGTTTAAATCTATCTGCCATTATTTTGGCACGATTGACTTGGATGGCCAGGATGGGTAATTACCGTGAAGATTTAATTGAATTATTAAAAACACCAGAAAGTATCTTGGAACAAGAAGAAGATTATAAGGATATATTTCATTGAAAATTGTAATCAATACCTGTCACGGTGGATTTAGTTTATCCGAAAAGGCACAAAAACTATTCTGCCAATATTCCATGGTTGAATGGAAAGATTGGCAAGAAGATTGGTCTTATTACGATATTGAACGCAATAATCAATATTTGGTTCGTGTTGTGGAAGAATTAGGCGATGATGCCAATGGTAGATTTGCAGAGTTAAAAGTAGTAGATATTCCCGATGAAGTGGAATGGCAGCTTGAAGAATATGATGGAAAAGAATGGATAGCAGAAAAACATAGAATATGGAATTAAAATGAAAATTGCTGTATGCGATGATCTGCATTTAGAATTTGGTAATATTTTCCTCAAAAATGAGGAGAATGCTGAAGTGTTAATTCTTGCGGGTGACATTTGCACAGCTAAAGTTTTCAAGCACAAACCTAAAGAGCGTGCAATGGTGAAAGACTTTTTCAAGCGTTGTGCTTTCCAATTTCCACAAGTTGTGTATGTATTAGGTAATCACGAGCATTACGATTATGATATTGCTAAAACTTATGATACACTCAAAGCCAATTTAGCAGATTTGCCTAATGTTCACCTTCTGGAGAAAGAAACTTGGGAGTATAAAGATATTACTTTTGTTGGTGGTACACTATGGACTGATATGAATAAGTCTGATTCCTTGACTATGTGGCATTGTGGCCAGCGTATGAATGACTTTCAGTTAATTAAGAATAGTAATCGTATGACACACCATAAGAATGTAATTTATGCCAAGAATCCAGATGGTTCTGGTTTGCATTTAAAAGATGCTGAAGGCAATTTGGTTATTGAAAGAGTTGACCACTATGAAAAAGCTTCACGTTGGTCGCCAGAAGATTCTGTGGAAGACCATCAAAAAATGTTAGACTACATAAAGATTGCTACTGCGGATTATGGCGGTAAAGATAGAAAGTTTGTGGTCGTTACGCATCATGCTCCTACGCCATTGAGTATTGCTGAATGGTATAAACATGATACATTGATGAATGGTGCCTTTCATTCTGATTTAACTGATTTGATTTTGGATCGACCACAGATTAAGTTATGGTGCCACGGTCATATGCATAATGTATCAGATTACATGATGGGTGATACCAGAGTTGTTTGTAATCCTAGAGGTTATGCTAAGTATGAGCAACGAGCAAAAGAGTTTGAATTGAAATATTTGGAGATTTAATGTTTGAATTATTGTTTGCTCTTTTTATTGGTATGATGATTGGTTATCTCCTAAGAAAAGATAACCAACCGCCTATTGCCACAATATTAGAAAATCAAGTAGAATATTACGAAAAAGAATTAAAGTATTATAAAGACCTATGTAAATGGCACGCTGAGAGGAATAAAAAATGAAAGTAATATTAAGTAACTATCGTAATCATTGGTTATCACCTTATATCATTCTCAAAAAGGTTTGCTTTTGGGAAAAAGATGAGGATCGTATTTACAACCACAAGGATGACCCCAATAATCCGTATGAAAAGTGGGTTAAATTTTTAGATCCAATTTGCCAAGTTTGGCAAAAGTTCTTAGATGTTATTCATCCGAGAGTTAATTATGTAAAGATTGACCGATGGGATAGCTGGAGTGCAGACCACACCCTATCTTTAATTATTCTTCCTGTTATGAAACAGTTGAAAGAAACTAAGCATGGCGCCCCATTCGTTGATGATGAAGATGTGCCGGAAGAATTAAGAAGCATTAATGCTGAACCAAAAGAAAATGAATGGGATACCGATTCAAATCATTTTAAGCGTTGGGATTATATTATGGATGAAGTTATTTGGGCACTAGAACAGCACACCAAAGATGATGATGAATCTCAATTTTTTGACCATTCTGCTTATAAAGAAGATAGTCATAAAGAATGGTTAGATGATTTAACTAAAGGTGTTAGTAAAGTTAAAGTTGACCAAAAAGGCCTAAAAACACATCAAGAACGAAAACTAAATGGTTTCAGATTGATGGGAAAATATTGGACTGGATTTTGGGACTAAAATGATACCTTATTATTACCTTTGGCAGGCCAAGAGATTATTGGCTGGTGCTAAGAAAACTATTGAATTGATGGATGACCCCGACAATTATATGTTGGAGGCACAGAAAGATATGCTTGAATTGGAAGTGGAACATTTTCGTGAACAATCAGCAAAGTTTACCATTTTTCTATTGACCTTGGCAGTATTCTGTGTTAGCCTAACATATCTTATTGATAAAGGAATATTTGATGTTCACAAAATTTTTGGATAAAATCAAAGCAATTAACTTTGCTGGTTATTTTTTTGGTGTTATTATCGGCAGCTTCATTGTTGCTGCCGTGGCATTCTTTATGGAGAATCCGCCATTAACAGAATACAAAGGTGGTATTCAAAACCATTTAGTGTGGAATATTAAAGGCGAATGTTACTTTGTAAGACCTGCCACTAATACAGTATATCTCATCCGAGTAGAGGACTGCGACAAGGGAAACAAATGACAAATAAAGATTTTAAATTAAGTAAAGAAACCAAGCGGATTCTTTCAAGCCTACCTACTAGTAAGCGTGGTCATTGGAAAGGTATGATGATTCAAGCTGAAGTAGCAGAAAAAAATGCCAAGTTGGCTAAAATTCGTGAACCTAAAGGAGAAGCATAATGTCGTTATTTGTTGAAGTGAATGATGTAGAAAAAGGTTGTCAAGTTATTATTAATTTAGATACGGTAATGGAAATTGCTCCTTTACGCACAGGTGGTTGTGAAATTGCTTTTCCTGACCAAGCATCGGTTGGCGGTAAGCGTACCATTAAAGTAACAGATTCTTATGCAATGTTCAAACAATTAGCTTTGCAAGTTGTTTCTGCTGAAGATATTGCTAAAGTGAATGGTCGCATTGCAGCTGGTAAGAAAGAAAAACCACCAGTTGATGATGTATTGGCGTCCATTCCAAAACTATGAGTAAATTCAAGTTAATATGTGAAGATGAGGCTATCCCTTTTGGGGGTGCTTCAAAAATCATTCAAGAATTTGATACAGATGATTTGGTTTTTATTCTTGGGAATATGACCAAATTCTTACAGATAGCAGGTTATCTTGATAAAAGTAAGTACCTTTCACTTGAAAGAACTGTTAATTTGGATATTCTTGAAGAAGATTTAGATGAATACACCGAAAGCTTATTCACAGGAACACCAATCCCGAAAGAATAAATAAAGGGATATCATTAAACCTTTATTAGGATTCTCATGCTTATTCTAGTCATTGACCCCAGCGGTCTTACTCTTGATTGGTGCCTCCGATGCGTAGCAGCAGGTCATACAGTTAAACTCTATACCAAAGGCAGTCGTTCCTCGCACATTGGACAAGGTCTGGTTGATAAGATAACTAACTGGAAGACCTATGTCAAGGTCGCCGACCTAATCTTCTCCGCAGACAACCTAGAGTTTATGGATGACATACAGAAGTTAATTGACGAAGGTTATCCAGTATTTGGTCCAGGTAAAAAGTCTGCCAAATTGGAACTTGACCGTATGTATGGTCAGAATGTTATCAAAGCATTCGGTGGTCTAATTATTCCTTCCCACGAATTTAAAAACTATGATGCTGCTATCAATTTTGTTAAGCAAAATCCAAAGCGTTATGTTTGCAAACCATGTGGTGAAGAAGAAGATAAGACACTCTCTTATGTTGCTAAAGACGAAGCAGACCTGATTGGGTTCTTAACGAAACGTAAAGAGAAATCAAAGCAAGCACCGTATTTCATTCTCCAAGAATTCAAAGGTGGTACAGAAATTGCCTGCACAGGTATTTTTGGTCCTGCTGGTTGGATGGATTTCTGGTGTGAAGGTTGGGAATTCAAAAAGCAAATGAATGGTGACCTTGGTGTAAACACAGGTGAGATGGGAACTGTTACCCGCTACACCAAACAATCCAAGATTGCTGACATTCTAATGAAACCAATGGAGAAAGAATTAAAGAAGATTGGTTATGTTGGTATGTTAGACATGAACTGTATCATTGATGAAAAAGATGGCACACCATGGCCAATGGAATGGACTGCTCGACCTGGTTATCCAATGTGGAACATTATGCAACCTCTAATGAAGAATGAGGATCCTGCACAATGGATGCTTGATTGTATCAACGGCAAAAATACATTAGAAGTAGAAGAAGGAACTTGTGTTGGTGTTGTAATGGCCAATGCCGATTTCCCATTCAATAAGCGTGAAGAAGAAGATTACTTAGATTTTCCCGTATTGACTGATGGAGTTCCACACCAAAATTTACATCCATGTGAAATGAAATTGTCCAAGACAATGAAGATGATTGATGGTGAACTCTGTGAGAATATTCCAGAATTAGGAACTGCCGGTTCTTATATCGTGGTATTGACTGGTACAGGTAAGACTATCAGCGAAGCCAAAGATATGGCATATAAACACGTGAAGATGGTAAAGTTAGGTAACGACCCACAATACCGAACAGATATTGGTGAACGTTGTGAAGAAGGCCTAAAGAAATTGAAGAAGCATGGGTATTGTACCGATTGGAAGTATTGACATTTAACCTTGATTGTAGTATAATTACATTATGAATATATTTTACCTTGATAACGACCCCGTTAAGTGTGCTGAAATGCACGTTGATAAACATTGCGTGAAAATGATCCTTGAATATGCTCAACTACTTTCTACTGCCCATCGTATTCTTGATGGTACTCAATCTATTGGCCTCAGTAAAACTGGTCGCAAACAAACTCGATATGTTCTTTCTGACGAGCGTGAATCTATTTTGTATTCTGCTACTCACATCAATCATCCTTCCGCAGTCTGGTGTCGCCAATCTGATTCAAACTATATTTGGCTAAGTAAACTACTACAAGCCTGTTGCAAAGAATATACCTATCGTTATGGCAAGGTTCATAAAGTAGAATCTAGCGGCTTACTCAAAGCATTATTTTGGAATACACCAAAAAACATTCCTAATAAATCGTTTACCGGTCCTACACCTGCTATGCCTGATGAATGTAAAGTACCTGGTAATTCTCTGCAATCGTATCATAATTACTATGTAATGAATAAACAACATTTGTGGTCATGGAAAGGTAAGATAAATAGTAGGAATAGACCAAAATGGTTTAATGAAATGATGATGCAAAAACTACATGATACTAACCAAGAATTAGGATTGACTTATTAATGCCAACATATACATTTGTTAATACTAACACCAAAGAGGTAGAAGAACATCGTATGTCATATACAGTTCTTGACCAATTCAAAATTGATAATCCCTATTTAGAACAACATATTTTTGCCGAGAACTTTCCAGTTTATTCTGATGGTTCTCGTTTGTCCGTTCCTGGAATGGGTAAAGCAGATTCAACTTTTGAGAAGTATGTAATTAATCGTATTAAAGAATCGGTACCAGGTAATACTATTAAATCCGGCCACAAAACTAAGATGCAAAGAGAATGGTAATAAATCCTATTTCTTCAACAATTCAGCATTACGAAGGAGTCAAATTTGATAACAAAATTGCCCCCGTAGAAAAAATTCCTCGCCTGTTAAACAATAATAATAACAATAGGAGTTTTGATGAGCAAAAAAAGAGGAATGTCCAAACAACAGCGGTTGTATTACGAATATCAGAACAAGGACAGAATTAAAGAGCAGTTACAAGAAATTGCTAAACAAGAAAAAGAACTATCCAAACAAGACCTACATAAATCATATAATCCTCATGAGAACTCATACTTTACATAATGACATTCAATTATTGCCCACCTAAATCATTACCAGATTTAAAATCAGAAACATTCCCCGATGGAAAAAGATACTACACATTAGAAGATGGTACTAGATTACCATCGGTGACTACTGTGCTTGGCGCCCAAAAGAAAGAAGCCATTATGCGATGGCGCAAGCGAGTTGGTGAAGAAGAAGCCAATCGTGTATCAAAGAAAGCAACTAGTCGTGGTACAGGTGTGCATACATTATGTGAATACTACTTAAATAATGAAACCAACCTAAGTCAAAAAGAAGGCGTTAGACCTGATGCCTTTGAAATGTTTGTATCATTAAAACCATTACTTAATCGTATTAACAATATTCATTACCAAGAATGTGCTTTGTGGTCTAAACAATTAGGCATGGCAGGTCGTGTAGATTGTATTGGTGAGTTTGATGGTGTATTATCGGTGATTGATTTCAAAACATCTAAACGAATTAAACAAAGTGAAGATATTGAAGATTATTATTGGCAGACGGCTGCATATTCTTTGATGTATGAAGAAATGATTGGCACACCAATTGATAATCTAGTAATTATTATGGCAGTAGAAGATGAACAACCATTATTGTTCAAACAAAAAACACAAGACCACATTGAAGGTTTGGTGAAAGCAATTAATTTTTATAAAGGTAAATTATGACTTGGTTATCTCATATTGATATCGGTAGTTATAGACAAAAATTCAATCTCACCCAATTTGTAGAAACTGGATCATGGCATGGTGATGGTATTGGTTATGCTTACAAAAGTGGCTATTCGGATGTTGCTTCATGTGATATTGGTCAAGAATATGTTACAGAATGTCAAGGTAAATATCCCCAAGCAAACATTGTCCATTCGGAAAGTTTGGCTTTCTTTGAGAATGCACTACCAACAATCAATGCAAAGACTTTGTTCTGGTTGGATGCACACTTTCCTGATTATTATGGAACAGATGATACTTCAGAAGAACATCGTATTCCGTTAATTCCTGAAATTGAATTAATTAAGAAATTGAAACCTAATTATGAAAATGATGTTATTGTTTGTGATGATATTCGGAACTTCAGGTCACCAGAAAACCCACGATTCCGTGAAGGAGAACTAGATGAAAGGTTCGTAATTGATGTGGATTGGAATGCTTTTATAAATACACTACAAGATACACACAACACCAAGTTAATTCAAGAGCATGATGGTGTTTTGATATTCTATCCTAAAACCGGTGAAATTGATGATGTATTCACTTACAGAACAACATAGAGGTAAATGATGAAAAAAATTCTATTATCGTTTGTTTTAGCTTTAACGGCTTTAACAAGTCACGCTTGGACACAACGACCAAACTTTGCACAAGCACAATGTATGACGCATGCGCCATATGGATTTCCACAGGCAAATCCACCAACATCACCAATCTGCCGGCAAGCATATTTTGTTGGTTATGATGCTGCCGCTAAGTTGCCTCGCTATGTAACTTATGAATTACTTCCACAAAATGCTTTAGGTTGTGTTGCTCGCACTAATGCTTTTGCGGCAGACCAAGTAGTTCCTGGTGGTGCTACACCACAAGACTATGCTGCAACGGGTTACGATAAAGGACACATGGCACCAGATGGGGATTTATCATGGGACCCGCAGGTCGAATACGAAAGTTTCTTGATGACCAACATGAGTCCTCAGGCGGGTTCTTTGAATCGTGGCATTTGGAAATTGTTAGAAACGAGTGTCCGTGGTTGGGCTGTTCAACGCAACCAATCTTACACAGTATACGTTGGCGGTTTATACAACGCTTCTGATAAGAAAATTGGTAACGGTGTAGTTGTGCCACACGCCTTCTACAAGATTGTAATTAACAATGCGACTAATGAAGTTGCTGCTTGGGAATTTCCTCATGTTGCACCATATCCAAATCTTGGTAACGATTTGACTAAGTTCCGTAAAGGTGCCGGTACAATTGAAGGCGAAGCAGGAGTTAAGTTTGCCTTCCCTCCTAATGCAAAAGAGTTACCAGTTGGTCAAGAATGGCCAGTAAACTTTGGTGCTCTCACCCAAGCCAAACGTGCCAAATGTGGTAATAATGCCACAGATGATTGACATTTAAATAGTTTTATGTTATAATGGTTTCCTATTTCGTAAAATAGGTGGTGGGTCGGAAAAGAATTCGTAGAAGTTGTTTGAAAGTTGTTGTGGACGTGGCTTCGATGCCACCACCTCCACCAAAAGTATTTTGTGTAGCTACAATGGAACACCGAAAAACTTGCTAAAGTCGACCAATGCAAGGACCGGCCATGAAGAGCGGGGCTACCGTGGATTCAAGCACCAGACAAAATACTTCTGATGGGGGTGTTAGGTTTCGACATGGCAATAAGTATAACAATGGAGAATCGTCAACGCTAAAGACGTTAGGATTGAGGACACTCGGTCGAAGAAGCAAAATCTTTAAATGCAAACGAAAGCGTTTATAAAATTGCTGCCTGATAGGTAAGCGGAGTTTCGCCAGGTGAACTTAGCAACAGAATCACCTGGTATTGTTACTACCAGATTTAAAAACTGTCTAGTAACAAGAAGTTTGGTATAAATAAGTTATCAGCACCACACATATCGCTGATAAACACACATAAACACACATAGGAGTATTACCATGACCCCTTTTGAAATAAGGTTGGAATTGCTAAAAATGGCCAGAGACCTTCTGGTTGATGATTTCAACAGTCAAAAACAATCTCTCGTAGAAAACTGGCAACAACAAGTCGAAACGGCTAAAGTAGCAGGTACAACCTCGCCTGAATATCCAGTTCTACCTCAATTCCCCACAGAAACAGAAATTGTAACTAAAGCGGATACGCTGAACCAATTCGTTTCTCAGACACAACCGCAACCTGAAATCAAACCTACAAAAAAATCATCATAATTGTTGCATAAACAAGGAGATATAATGTTTCAACACATTAAACAAGTTATTGCTGGTATTTTAACGGCAGCATTATTAATAGCATTACCATCAGTATCACAAGAAATTTCTGATACTATTATCAAACAAGAAATCAATGAAGATTTCAATAAACAATTAGCTTGCCTCACCAAAAATATTTACTATGAGGCCGCCACAGAATCTTACGAAGGTAAATTAGCTGTAGCACAGGTAACATTAAATCGTGCTAATGATCCTAAATTTCCATCCACTATTTGTGGTGTAGTATATCAAAGAACATTAGGCACTTGCCAGTTTAGTTGGACTTGCTTAAAGAATTTGGCAATAAACAATAAATACGCATGGGAAGAATCGGAAATAGTTGCTCGCAAGGCCTTGACAGAACCAGTATTACATGATAGAATAGCCAAAGAAAATGCGTTGTATTATCATGCTGTATATGTAAATCCTGGTTGGCGAGGTAGAGTTGTCACTAAAATAGGTAATCATATCTTTTATGCCAGAATTTAAAACAACACCTTATGGTGATGATGATAGTTTTATGTTAGTGAGAATAGAAACAACAAATCGTGGTGAAGGATTGCCACCAACATATTCTCAATGTATAATGATGAATAAAAGTGAAATTGAGGATTTAATTAAGTGCCTACTAGAGATGAAGTAAAACAGTTTAGTCTGTTGATTGAAAATTTAGCAAAAGAAGAAAAACTAGGTTTCATGGATGCCATCTGTCATCATTGCAAAGAAACAGGTTTGGAAATTGAAGTTGCTGCCACTTTAATATCTGCCGCATTAAAGGCAAAGATTAAAGAAGAAGCACAAGAATTTAATATGTTAAAGAAAACTTCTAAATTGCCTTTATGATTGAATTGGTACAGGTCAGAACGCAAGAACAAAAAGACCTTGTCAAAAACATTATTGAAACACACCACTCATATGTAGCATCCAATTCTTCAGTAGGTCGTAGAATAGATTGGTTAATTTATATTGATGATGGTATGTTAGGTGAATGTATTGGCATGATTGGTCTTGGTTCATCTGTATATCCCCCACCTAAAGATATTCTAAGACACCTTGGTGTGTCTAAACACGAATACAAAGACCGGTTTAATTCTATTGCCAATAACTGGCGATTCTGTTTTTCCAAATCAGTTAAAAATGCTGGTACACAAGTATTAAAACAAATGCGACATAAAGCACCTGCGGCTTGGAAAGAAAAGTATGGTGATGAATTAAAACACATCATTACATTTGTTGGTGCAGGTAAGAATGGTGCAGTATACTTGGCGGATAATTGGAAGAAGATTGGTGAAACGGCAGGATTACCTGCACATAAAAGTAGTTCTATGAAATGGCATGATAATGCCGAATTGAAGAAGTTGTTTGTTAAACCTACTGGTGAAAACAAAAAGATTATATTGATTAAATCGTTATGACAGAGAATACAGGATTTGCAGCATACGCACTATGGAATGCTTTAAAATTGCATTTCACCAGCGATAGTTATGATTACTTTAAATACAATGGTAAAACCAATGTATCACAATCAACGTTTACCACCAACAAATCTAAATACCAGTTCTACAAGTTATCTCGTAAGTATGATTTGGAAGAATTGAAGAATTTCTATGTGGCAAATTTCATTGAAGGTAAAGGTGATTGGGTAGGCGAATTACTCCAAGATGGTGAGGAAAATTACCTAAAATGGCAGAAACGGCAACAAAGCTTGACTTATACCTTTGAAAATGATATAATGTATTTGTTGGATAAAGTTGATAAGCCAGATGACTTACTTTTGGTAAAATCAAATGAGTTTCCAAAGCTTTTACAGTATTTGATGAGTGGTAGTATTTCAATTGAAACAGTTATTATACTAGACAATATTATGAAATTTATTCCGATGTGGAATAAACAAATTTATGATGATATTGTTTGGCCAAATTGGTTGAGAAAAATTGAAAAGTATAGGCCATTCATACAATACGATAAAGAAAAGTTTTTACATATTTTAAAGAAGAAGATACATGAACAAACCTAAAATCAGTTGCATATACTTGGATATGGATGGCGTTATTGCTGATTTTGAAAAAAGATATATTGAATTATTTGGTGTTGCTCCACAAGAAGCAGAAAAGAGTAAAAAGTTCGACCATTACTTTGAAATGTTTATTGCTAACGATGGTTTTGCTGATTTGCCTTTAATGCCAGGAGCAATGGAAGGTATTGATTTTTTAAGAAAGTGCTCAGCACCAACACAAATGCTGACTTCATCATCTGACGAAAAACGACATGATGCTGTTTCTAAACAGAAATCGGTTTGGTTGCAAAAACACGGCATTACATTCAATCCAATTATAGTACCAGGTAAAAGATTGAAGCAACAATATGCCGCACCAGATAAGATATTGATTGACGATATGGAAATTAATATTCAACAATGGCGTGACAAAGGTGGCATTGGTATTCTTCATAAAGATTGGCCAACAACTTTGGTAATTTTGAAAATGTATGTATAAATAGATATATGGATGACTTTTTTGCTAGCCTCAAAGAGTTTTGTAAAACTTATGAATTTGATGAAAGTCAATTATTCATACAATCTCCTGTTGGCAAAGGAAACCCATTTTATGGTTGCAAACACGATGAGGATACTAGAAAACACCTATCCAAAATGCAATCTACGAAAAGGGGAAAGTTGAATCAGTTTTATGGCAAAAAACATAAAATTGAAACAATAGAATCCAATAGAAAAAAGAATATTGAAATATTGACTAAACTTAAAGGTAAAAAAGTAAATCAATATGATTTGGATGGAAACTTAATTGGTACACATGATGGTATCCGTTCAGCAGCAAGAAGTGTAAATCTAAAGTGTTATAATGAAATTTCTAGGTGTTGTAGAGGACTCAAAGAAAATTATTGTGGCTATATTTGGAAATACGCTTGATTTTTTTGAGAAGTTGTTATATACTAGCAGTTGATTATGAGTAGTCTGTGGATAATCCGTAATATTAAATATACTCCGTTATACGAAAGGTAATAAAATGAGTTTTGCAAATTTAAAACGTCAAAGTGGCAACTTAGATAAGTTAGCCAAAGCAGTTGAAGCTCTTTCAACATCTTCTGAAGGTAATGAAAAATCAGATAATTATTGGAAACCTGAGGTAGACAAGTCCGGCAATGGCATGGCTACTATTCGGTTTTTGCCAGCATCTGAAAAAGATGGCGAAGATGGTCTTCCATGGGTTAAAATCTTCTCACACGGATTCCAAGGTGCGGGCGGATGGCTAATTGATAATTGTTTGACCACTAAGAATCAACAATGTCCTATCTGTGAGCATAATTCTGCTCTATGGAATTCTGGCATTGAAGCGAATAAAGATGTTGTTCGCAAACAGAAGCGTAAGTTAAATTATGTTGCCAATGTCTATATCGTTTCGGATCCTAAGCATCCAGAAAACGAAGGCAAAGTGAAGTTGTTCCGTTTCGGTAAGAAAATCTTTGATAAGATTACTGAAGCGATGAATCCACAGTTTGAAGATGAAACACCAATCAATCCATTTGATTTGTGGAAAGGTGCTAACTTCAAGTTGAAGATTCGTAAAGTAGAAGGCTATCAGAATTATGATAAGTCGGAGTTTGATTCTCCATCGGCTTTATCAGATGATGATTCTGAGTTGGAGAAAATCTGGAAGTCTGAGTTCGCTTTAAGTGAATTGACTGCTGGTAAAGAGTTCAAATCTTATGATGAGTTGAAGCAACGCCTTGATAAAGTTCTTGGTTTGAATGGTGAAGCACCAAAGACAACCGTAGAACAGGTTAAAGCAAAAACATTTGATGCGCCTAAGAAGGCAGTTGATGTTGAACCTAGTTTATCAGAAGAAGATGATGATATGGCTTACTTTGCTAAGTTGGCCGAAGAAGATTAAACCTACGACCCCTTGGTTTGAACCCCGCTACGGCGGGGTTTTTTATTGGTTAAACTACTCTGGTACTATAAGTAATCATCTTTTGGAATGATTCTTCCAAGTTTCTTACGGGTGGAATTTTACTTCTTTGTTGTGATGAAGGTTTGACTGCCGTGGTAGAAGCCGTTACATTATTAATTGTTGATGACGATGGCTCTGCCATAGATGCTTCTACTTTAGCAGAATTATTTTCAGATTGAACGGTATTTAATTTTGCGGTTGACGGAGTTGATGGTGCAGGTACAACTGATTCTCCGGGTGACAAACTATTTGCAGTTGAAACTGTCGAGGCAGGCGATGCGGCTGGCGCAGGTGTTGCGGCTACAGGAGTTGCCGTTGGTGCTGGTGTTGTTGGTGTAGTTTCTCCAGACTTTCTTAATTCAATTTCCTTTTTCAATTCGGCAACTGCAGGACTTTTAGCATTACCAAATTCCATTTGTTGTTGAAGTTTGGCTTCTAATTCTGGTAGTGTTGCCTGTTTAAGTCCTTTTTTATCAACCGCTTCGGCTTTTTTTGTTAATTCTTTATTTGCCTGTTCTTCATCATACGATTCATATTGTGCGCCACCCGGTCCAACAACTGCGGCACCAGCAGGACCTTCTCCTCTCAGAGCGGCTTGCGGATCGGCCGCAATAAGTTTTGCTACCCAAGCCGTAATTGTTCCAGCAGCAATTAATCCACCTAATAATGTAATCGTTAAAGGATTAATTAAGAAAGCACCTATTGTGCCTAACATTTCTAAGCCACCAAAAGCACCTAAAATTGAACTGATTATTCCACCAATTCCCATGCCGGTATCATTTTCCACTTTCTCGGCAGTTACATCATCATCTTTTTTATCTTTCATTAACAATGCAATTTGTGCCAATAATGCTTTGTGTCGTTTATCAGCTTCTAGTTTAGCTTCTTCTTTAAAGTTATCTAATTTCTCTCTGTGTAACTTATCTTCTTCAAAGCTTTTATTCATAAAAGTATAAATTTTCATCAACATATCAATGAGTTCATTACCTTGTTTCAAAGGTTTAATTTTGGATGCAGTATCTTTGCTTTCTTTTTTGACTTTGACTTTACCATCAAAGCCTGCTTTTTCTTTAGTTGCAGAACCTTTTCCTGTAACTGCTTTGATAAAGCCGAGAGTGAATTTACCCGTCAGTTCCAAAACTGCATTGACTGTTTTTTCGCTTACACTAGGTTTGGCCATTTAATTAACCTTTTTTCTTCTGGTAGGCATTTCTATCATCATAGTCCGTATCGTCAGATGAAGATGCTGTTTTTGTATTAGTTTGGTTGACACCAACATTATTTACTATTTGTTGTTTTTTTGTATTTGCTGCGGCTTCTTTCATATCTTTATTTTCTTTAGAAGCTTGGTCTATTTTATTACCTGTTGTTGCATTATCTGATTGTGTAGCTTTTGGTAAATTTTCTGAAAATTCTTTTGCATAACTGGCTCGTTTTGCCGCTTCTTCTTGACCACCAGCAAAACCAACTGCTTTATTGACTTCTGACATATTCTCTAATTGTTCTGGCTTTTTCTTTTTATAATTCAAAAAGAACCAAGCAACTGCTTTAGAGGCTACTTCTGGTTGGTTTAATAAGTCAGGATTACTAACAACATCAACGCCAGTATATTTTGCAATAGCTTTGTATTGATTTTTACCTGTGTGTTGTAAATAACCTCTACCTCTATATTTGTAACCATCTCCCGGTTCTGAATTGCCATCAGTAGTAGCATAAACATGATTGGCTAATGCTTCAGGATTACCAACAAATTGTTGAGCAAATTGTTCAGAAGGTATTCTAGGAGGTTTAAATACTTCAAAAATACGCTTTGCACTTTTGTAATTTAAATTTTCACTTTTGGGAGCAAAATTAGATTCGGCTTTAACTTGTGCTAAAATATTAGCTTGACCTTTTTCAGTAACACCAGCTTCTGCCAATGAAGATGCTAATAATCCTGCAGCACCAGCAGCTGCAACGGGAATGGCAGGCGCAACTCTCGCTGCTGTAGTAGGAGGTTTTGCTGTTGGAGGTTTTGGTGCAGTTGGTTCTGCTTTAGGTGGCGCTTCTTTTGGCTTTACCGCTTCTGCTTTAGGTGGTACTTCTTTTGGTGCAGGCTTTTCTGCAGTAGGTTTTTTACCTTTAGGAACTTCTTCTTTCTTAACCTCTTCTTTTTTAGGAGGAGGTTTTTTCTTTTCTTCTTTAGGTTCTTCTTTTTTCTTTTTCTTTGGTTTTCTACGAACAGTCAGAGCTTTGATGAGTTCATTATTTCTATCTTCTTCATCATCTAACTTATCTTTGTGGTCTTTTTCGTCTTGAATTCTATTTGCTAATTCAGCTTGACGAGCTCGTTGCATGGTCATGTAAATCAAACCAAGAACTTTTGTGGAAGAATCTAAAGCCGCATAGTCAATGGGCTCAGTTGATTGATGTCCTTTAGGTATCTTTTCGCCAACGTTAAGTAAACCTTTGAGTAGATTTGCACCTACTCCGGCAACTTTGCCAGCCATTTTTGCGAGAGCACCTAACATTTACTATTTTCTTTGCCGTTCTTTAATCTTTTGATTTTCTTCTTCAATGTATTGTATCAGCATGGAGACGTAAATATCCCTCTCCCAAGGTATCATATTCTCAAGTTCAAACAAACTATACTTGTGGTGCTGCATCAACGAAAAGTTTGTTTTATAGTAATTTCTTAAATTGTCATGACGAAAAATTAACCGAAAAAACTTTCAAGTCCTTCGGCTTCAATGGTATGATGATACCCACATTTACTACAATCCATTTCTAATACTTCTTTTAATTTTGGTAAATTATTGAAGAATTCTTCTACTTTACCAAATTGTTCTTGATTCATACTTTCAACAAACTGTAACATTTCACCTGGTTGTGCTTCAGAAGCATAATAGAATTGTTCGCCATCATAAATGTATTCAATAGAATTGGCCACCATATTAAAGGTAACTTCATTGATTGTGTCATACTTCAAAGAATCTTGAACAATACTAAATTCTGGATACTTTAACTTAATAGTAATCTTGTCATCAAGTTGAACTTCAGGTGACACTTCTTTCTCTTGCGTAACTTTGATATCGGTCAGATTAATATCTTTTTCCATGATATTACCACAGACTTTACCATCCACTTCATTGTTACACTTATACTTTGTTTCAACAACTTCACCAACAGACTTGGCACGGAGATTGATGAAATAATATTCTACATCAATGATAGGTAACTTACCAATATCAACACCTTCTGTTAATGTGCAATTGTATAGAATGTCCTGAACACTTTGATTAATCGTTTGTGCTTCAGATGATTCCATGGCCATTAACAGATTACGCTGTTCTTTGACTAAAAATGGTCTATATTTAATTCTTTTCTTTGAAACTGGCAACTCAATTTCGTAAGTTGGTACATCAAGTTTAGGTAATGCCATAATTAACTCCTATAATTATAAATTCAAACTACTTCCAAAAACTTCACTAACAGCAGTAGAAAGACCTTGTTGAAGAATATTCTGAACAAGATTTTGAACTGAGTTATTTTGCCATCTGGTGTAGGCAAATGTAACTGACAATTTATGAAACCCATCAGATGACCAATCCAAGTCCAATTGATTCATAGAAATAGGATAAGCATCGTATAAATCAACAGAATAACTTAATTTATTAGTTACATCATATTGATTAACAGTAATGATTGTTGCATAATTTTGTTTATATTGATAATTAAAATTCAATGTTGGGTTGATTAATTCTAACCATTGGTCAAAAAATACTTTTTGTTTCATATCATCATCAACAATAAAAGTTAAATCAATATCATTATACGTTGTAAGATATGGATACTTTTCAACAGGATTAGAACCAATCTTTTGTTCTGCTGTGGCAAAAGTTCTACCAGGTAATTGTGCAGAATCACAACGATAAATTAATCGTCTTACATCACCCATGTAAGGTATCAATGCCAATGGTGCATTAATTTGAACGTCAAAACGACTTGGTCTTGCCAAATCAGTTTTAAAACTGGCTTTAAAATCGTTAATACCGCTTGCCATTAACTTGTCCTTATTTCTTCTACTGATTCTTTCCAAACTTCTTGCGGTTTGGCACCTTTAAATACATGGGAAGGTAACCACAATGCCGTTTCCCATTCTTCTGGTTGGATGGCAAGTATTTTAGACTTAATGTGACCGTGTAAATATCGTTTAATACATGGCCTAAACTCACGGAAGCGTCTGGACGCATTTAGAATATCGTAGGTGACTCTCAACCTTTTAATTTCATTATCATCGTTCAGGATTGCGAACTGCAAAAGTTTGTCTAAAAATGCCACTCTATACTTAATTGGCAAATAATGTAGATTCAAGCCAAGAAAGCCATCATTATACTTTTCTAATGCCAATACCAAAGGGAATCGGTCATAATAATCCATGTCCGCTTTACCTTTTGGGTCATAGTAGAAATGGTATAAACCACCTAAAATGAACTTTTTATTCTTTCTAAAATCTTCGGCAGCAATGTTTTTAGGAATGTATGATGGATTCCTAATCTCGGCAATCTTTTCCATGAACCATTTATAGGATTCCCTAGATAATGATTGTATTTCTGCAGCAGATTTTTGCTGAGTAAGTAGTGTAAGTTTAGATTGTGCCATTTAAGTATTTAGTTGATTCCTAGGTGGTCTTCGGTAACCAATCTAAATTCCCATCCACGGTCAGCACAATATTCCGTAGCTGATTTCCATTTGGCTTGATTAATACCATAGGTACTTACTTCATTGATGTATTGTTTTGTAACTCTCTTGCGTGGTTCTGGCGGCACCGTTTGTTTCTTTGGTTTAACTTCAAGTATCATTGTTTTCAGTTTACCATCTTTGGTTCTTACTTTCACAACAAAATCAGGAAAGTACCGGTGCCATTTTCCATCAACAGGAGATTTATAAGGAATTACCAACTCCTCAGACCCCCAAGAAATGATTTCGTGGTTATTGTCTAACCATGTCATTAATTTGACTTCCCATGAGGAACGATAAACAATATTGGTTGGATCACCAATATATTTTTGTGGATAACGAGGTTTAAATCGACCGGAATATGCCATAAATATATGTATATTCAATTTTTTAGAGAATTCAATGGCTATCATTTCAATTCCAAGTTCTATCGGTGGTATCAGTATTCCTGGTCTTACGACTCAAGGTCCTTTAGGTCTACTGTTTAATAATCCATTTAGTCAAACAAACTTACATTATCCTAGAGATTTGCAGTCTACTGCTCGTGGACATTATGTTACCTTTCTAATCAAAGATATCAATCCAGTAGGTTACCAAGAAGGCGTTGAATACGACCTCAGTTCAATTACTGGTGGAATAGCTAATGCTGCAGTTAATGCGGCTACAAATTTAGCCGAATCGGCAATAAACAGCGTAGCAGATTTCTTTAATAACACCGGATCCACAGGTACCGTGGCTTCTGCGGCAACACTTACACCAGAAAGCACCACAACTAGAGGATCCATTTCTTTGTATATTCCTGAAACAATGAATTTTACATATAGTGCAGGTTATAATGATGTAAGTTTGACTGGCGTTATTGGAGATACAGCAGCAAGTCTTTTGGGTACCGCAGGAAAATTTATGAGTAAAGCGTCTGAAGGAAGTAAAGCTTATAAAATGGGACAAGGCATTAGTTCTATAAGTGATGCCGCAAGCGCTGATGCAGCAAAACTAGCACTTAAACAGGCAGGTCTTGCCATTAATCCTAAATTACAACTATTGTTTGAAGGTATTGGTTTTAGAAGTTATTCAATGGCGTTTACTTTTACACCATATTCGGCACAAGAAGCAGAACAAGTAACCAATATTATAAACACATTCAAAAAGTATGCAGCACCAAGAGTAACAAAAGGTGCAACACTTGGTATGTTTTTTATTCCTCCAGCAATCTTTGAGCCCAAGTTTTATTACAATGGTGTAGAGAATACCAAAATTAATGCAGTTAAACCTAGCGTGATTGAAAGTATTGATGTTAATTATGCTCCAAACGGATGGTCAACCTTTGGTGATGGTTCTCCAGTTCAAACAACATTGACACTACAATTCAAAGAAACAGAAATTCTTGACCGTGATACTCTTACAACAGGAAATTATTAATGCAGTATTTTACTACATTACCTAAAATTGTAAAAACGAATCAATTTGGTCAATCTTTACTAATGACCAACTTAATGGCACGGTCTAGTGTCATTCCGTCATTGTTAAATAATGCGGCACTATTTTATCAATATGATATACAAGATGGTGATACACCAGAATCAGTTGCTTACAAATACTATGGCGAATCTTATCGTTATTGGATTGTTTTGTTTGCCAATCAGATTATTGATCCACAATGGAATTGGCCAATGAATAATATGGTATTTGCTGGTTATTTGGCAGATAAGTATCCGGCAGTTGATGTGTATGCAACAATACACCATTATGAAAAAATTAATACTCAATTTGATTTTGGAACAAATACAACAACGGTGGATAAGGTTGAAATTAGTGAAGATGCTTACAACAACTTAATACCTTCTACTAACGTTTATACATTACCAACAGGAAAAGTATCGGTTGCAATAACCAAAGCTGCAATTAGTATATACGATTATGAATTAGCTCTAAATGAAGCAAATAGAACAATTAATATTTTAAACAATACTTATGTAAATGAAATAGAAAAAGAATTTAAATCATTGATGAAGTCTTAAAACATGGAAACTATTACCAATAATTTTGATATAGCACCTACTCCTGCTGGTGTTTTTTACCCACAAGATTTTTCATTACAAAAACTAGATTTTATTAATTCTAGTGGTCAACGTTTTTCAATGCAAAAATTATTGGTTGAAATGTCATATTATGAGGACATTTATAGTTTTTGTGCTTCTGGTTCTGTGACATTAAGGGACGCACAAGGATTTATTGAATTGTTTCAGTTATCCGGTAATGAATATTTGGAAATTAATTTTGGTAAAATCAAAGATGCTACCAATACCGATGACCAAATATTTCATGTATACAAAATTGGTAAAAGAATTTCAACCGGCAACATGAATGATGAGTTCTACACTCTTTATTTTTGTTCTGAAGAATTGTATTTGTCTGAGCAATTGAAAATTAGTAAATCTTATATGGGACAAAAAATATCTAATATTGTTAAAAGTATTTTGACTAATACATTAAAAACAAAAACATCCAAAATCAATATTATTGAAGAAACCACAGGTATTTACGATTTTATTGTTCCAAGATTTAAACCATTGGAAACCATTTCTTGGATATCAACTTATGCTAGACCAACAACAGGAACTGGTTGTGATATGTTGTTTTATGAAAATCGTTATGGATTTAATTTTAGGTCGTTACAATCAATCTATAAAGATCCTGTTTATGCTTCTTATAGATATCAACAAAAGAATTTATCTAAAGAATTAGAACAGATAGAAGATAAAATAACTTCAGTTTTGGATTATGAATTTGTTAAAGCTTACGATGTTTTGAATGATACTAATTCTGGTACTTTTGCCAATCAATTAATATCTTTGGATCCAGTAACCAGAAAATCAAACATTACTAATTTTGATTACACAAAATATCAAAAAGATTCTAAATCATTAAATGGTGATGGAGTTTTAAATTCTTCACCTAATAGATTGGGTACCACACCAAATCAAAACTATAGTGCTGTCACAAAAGTAGCTATTAGCAATTCAAATCAAGGATTAACTCCTTACATAAAACAAGCTCCTGGTTCGGTGGCCAAAGATATATACTTAGAAACATATGTTCCTAATAGAACAGCACAACTTAGTTTGGCAAATTATACTGTATTAAAATTGGTGATTCCTGGTGATCCAGGTATTACTGCTGGTGCTGTTATTAATTTTGAATTATTGTCTTTGAAACCAACATCTACTACTAAAGAAGCAGATAAGTTTTATTCTGGTAAATATTTGGTATCGGCAGTAAGGCATATAATTAATGATTCAGGTTCATATACTACGATATTAGAAATAGCAAAAGATAGTAGTGATAACGCATATGCTGGGACTAATAATAGTTCAGCTGAAAGATTACAGGCGGCACAAAATTAATGGAAAATTTTATTGGTAAAGATGGATTTGTTTGGTTTATTGGTGTAGTAGAAGATAGAGCAGACCCACTAGGATTAGGTAGATGTAAACTAAGAATTTTTGGTTGGCATACTGATAATAAATCGGAATTGCCCACTTCTGATTTGCCTTGGGCTTTACCAATGTATCCCATAAACAATTCAAAAGCCTTTTCAGCACCAAGACTTGGTGAATGGGTTGTTGGATTTTTTATGGATGTTGCTTCAGGTCAGGCACCTGTAATGATGGGTGTAATTCCTGGATTACAACCGTAGGAGAATAAAATGGCAGATGTTCAATCACCACCACAAGTTGCAAATGATAATTTAATTCCATTATATACAAATAATGGACCAACATCAGGTAATCCAACAACACCTGCACTCTCTCGCAGTGTGGTTGCAAATACTTCTATTGCTGCGGCTAATAGTGATTTAGCACACATTTGTGATTTTTCATTGGATATTCAACGCAGAACAGAATTGAAAAAGTTTCTTAATGCTCAAGCCAATAATATTAGAGAAGCAATTCGTGCAGTAATGAGAGCCTTAGGTTTTTCTGACGGTACTGGCACATATCAATGGTTAATTGACAAACTTCAAGCAATCAAGCGAGGTTTAAAATACATTCAAAAAAATGTAATTCAACCAATTCAAGATTTTAATAAAGCTGTTGTTCAATACATTCAAAAAGTTCAAGAAATTATTGCTTACATTTTGAGTTTACCTGCTAAACTTTTGGCCTTGTTAGGTGATTGCTTAAAATCTTTGCGTCAAGCAATTTCTAATGTATTGTCCGATGCTTTTAGTTCTACTGGTAGTAGTGGTTCAGGTGGTGCTGGTTTTAGTGATGTAATTGCTGCAGCAAAAGATACTGCATCAACTTTGGCTACTACAGTCGGCCAAGCATTAACCACGGCAACTCAAACGGCCGCACTCGCAACTGTTGCATCTTCTGCTGGAAATGTTGTGACTAATATTAAGAAGGGTGTATAATGTCAGCAACTAGCGGACTATGGACTGAACCAGAATCGGCAGCAAATACCGATTATCAGCCAATATATCCTTACAATAATATCAATCAAACTGAAGCTGGACATTCATTTGAAATGGATGATACACCTGGTCGTGAGCGGGTTCGTATTCAACATGGCAAATCTGGTAGTTTCTTGGAGATGCACCCAAATGGTGATGAAGTTCACAAGATTTATGGTGATGGTTACGAAATTATTGCCGGCAGAAAAAATGTATTAATCAAAGGTGTGTGTAATGTTACTATTCAAGGTGATTGTAATATGCACGTTCTTGGTAATAAGAATGAACAGATTGATGGTGATTATAATCTATTAGTTGGTGGTAATATGATTGCTCGTGCCTCTGGTTCAAGCGGTATGACAATTATCTCTGATAGTGATATGTCTATTCAATCTAATTCAGCAAGCGATGGTGCCTTGTATATCTCTGCTGGAGACCATGTTTATGTTGCTTCAGACTTACAGATTGCCGGTGCAGCTTCAGCAGATACTATTTCAGCAGAATCTCGTATCAATGCTGGTACAGGACTTTATGCTGGACTTTTAGGCACATATTCTGAAGGACCAATCACCTCATTGGTGTCGGTGACTGCACCTTTGGGAACTTTTGCTTATGCTTCTTGTGGTATTATGGATGCTGTATTGATGACTGATACAATCAACTCAGGTATATTCAATACCCATGTGCATATTGGTAATAGAGGATTCCCGACAAGTCCACCCACATCTGAATTTTTTGGAGTTTAATTATGGCAATGGTTAATAATGCAACAGGTGTATACACAACGCTAGGTTATAGTTTTAATGACCCTAATGGTGATATTCAAGTATTATCGGCAAATACTCAGGCACACTTAAATACAATGCCTGCTTTTATTACTTCTTGGCAGGCTCAAGATATTGCTAGTAATTCAGTAGGCGGATATTTTCAGAATCCAGTAGCAACTCCAGTAAACAATATCATCACAATATCAAATCAGATATACATTTTGGCTAATTCTATTGCTGGTAACGCAAATTCATCATTTTCAGGTACTGCCAACTTGGCACCGCTTATTCCTGCTGCTCAAACTTTAAATATTACAGCAAGTTCATTTTTGGCACATACAAATAGACTTTCTGGTGTAACGCCATTCACAGGAACAGACCAAACTAATCCATACTATACTAATGCAACCAATTTTGGTAAAACTGCATTGTATATTACCAATCAAACAGACGGAATCATTAATAATTCACCTATTTTAGGTAGTTTTACTAGTATTCTTGTTGGTCCTCAGATTAGTGCTAATTCTAATACAATTACCTTAGATTATTCAACATTGACGGCTGGAGTAACAGGTAATACATTATCCAATACTCAGGTTTCACAAATTGTATCAGATTTAACTAATACAAATAGTTTTTTATCAACTAGACAAAATGGTGACATCACCTATTTTGGTAATTTACAGACTTTTGTAAATAATTATAATAATGTCAAGCAATTCACCAATATGGGTGAAACGCAGACTTATTTGCTGAATAACTTTATTGGAACACCAAAACTAGTATCAAGAATTAATTCATAAGGAAAATTCAAATTTTTTGTTCCGGCCCCGAAATATTTCCAACGGTGTCCTGAAGTTCCGGAACGTGTTTTACTCCAAGGCTCTATAAATAAAGAATGGCACTCAATCAAAAAATATACTCAGATATAGACTTCACTTTTACCATGAGACCTGGTATTAAGGATGTCGCTTTGAGCTATGATAGTCAGGCAGTTATTAGGTCAATTCGTAATCTTTTATTAACAAAACACTTTGAAAGACCATTTAATCCTGATTTAGGTGCCAATATTGACGGTTTATTGTTTGAACCTATTTCTCCAATTACATCTTCATTGTTGGAAAATGAAATCAAAACAACTATACAGAATTTTGAACCGAGAGCCAGATTACATCAGATTAATGTGACTCCTAACGCAGACAAAAATGCTTATAATGTTTATTTAAGTTTTTTTATAGAAAACGCAACATTACCAACGACAGTAACACTTCTTTTAGAGAGAAATAGATAAGATGGCAGGCGCAAACTCTAATATCCAGATTACGGATTTGGATTTTAATAATATTAAAACCAATCTCAGAACATTTTTACAATCTCAAGACACACTCAAAGATTATAATTATGAAGGTTCTGCGCTTTCTACACTCTTAGACATTCTTGCTTATAATACTCAATACAATGCTTACTATTTGAACATGGTAGCAAATGAGATGTTCTTGGATTCAGCATTGTTGCGTTCTTCTGTTGTATCTCATGCTAAACTATTGAATTATGTACCTAAATCTTCACTTGCACCAACAGCAACTATTGATTTAAATGTATATGGCGTCACTTCTGGTTCATTAACTGTCCCGGTTGGTACAAGGTTTTTATCTGAAGCATTGGATGGAGTAAACTACAATTTTGTTACGACTGATTCATATACCGTTAATGTTGTAAATAACACGGCAACATTTAACAACCTTTCAATCAGTCAAGGTATTCCGGCTTCATTAAAATTTACTGTCGATTCTACTGCCAATCCAACATATACATTTGAAATACCAGAAACTAATGTTGACACTACAACTATTACTGTAACTGTTCAACAGTCTGGTGCAAATACATCATCTGATGTTTATTCATTGGCATCCAATTTTTTATCGTTGAATGGAGATTCTTTAGTATACTTTCTACAAGAAAGTTTAACTGGAACATATCAAATTTATTTTGGTGACGGAATTCTAGGCAAAAAATTATCTGACGGCAATATTGTCAATGTTTCTTATATCGTAACAAATGGCACTTCTTCCTATGGTGCCAATAATTTTGTATTAATGGATACTATTTCTGGTTATTCAAATAATTCTGTTACACCTATTACTTCAGCAACACAAGGTGCAGCAAAAGAAACTATTGATTCCATTAAGTTTCAAGCACCTAAAGCATACGCAGCACAAAATCGTGCCGTTAGTAAAAACGACTATATTACATTGGTTCAACAAAACAAATATGGTATTGCTCTTGATGCAGTTAATGTGTGGGGTGGCGAAGAAGCTAATCCACCACAATACGGCAAAATCTTTGTTGCGGTTAAACCAACAGGCGGTTATTCTTTAACAGACAATCAGAAACAAATTTTAATTAATGATGTTATTAAACCTATTTCTGTATTGACAGTAGTGCCAGAAATTGTAGACCCAACCTATGTTTACTTGCTATTAAACTCAAATATTTTGGTTGATTTTAAGAAAACAACTTTAACGGCTTCACAAATTCAAACATTAGTTACTAATGGTATCAAGACTTATTGTAATGCCAATTTAAATACTTTTAATTCTACATTTGTTGTTGGTGACTTAATTCAATACATTCAAAATTTAGATAAGTCCATCGTTGCAGCTGATTTTGATTTGTTCTTGGAAAGAAGAACAATTCCAATATTCAATACTTCACAAACCTATACAATTGAATTGGGTGCTCCTATTGAGAATGGTTCTACTAGTGAATCATTACAAATTACACCATCATTTGCAACTTATGATTCGTCTGGTAATTATTATGACCCGGTATATTTTGAAGTGGCACCAGATTCCACAACAAATATTGATTCAGTTACATTGATTTCTGGTGGAACAGGTTATACTGCACCAACAGTTACGATTAGCGGTGATGGTCATGGTGCAACAGCAACTGCAACGGTTGTTAATGGTGTAATTACAAGTATTACAGTCACCAATGGTGGTACTAATTATACACAAGCAACAGTTATTATTTCTGATCCTACTGGAACAGGTGTATCTGCTTCTGCTGTTCTTCGTGGAAATTATGCTCAATTAAGAACATACTATTATGTTAATGGTGTTAAAAATATTTTAGGAAGTGCATCAGCTACTATACCTCCTGGCACAGTTGATTTTAATACTGGCACAATAACACTTAATAATTTTGCTCCAACTAAACTGAACAATACTGATGGAATATTGAGAACAATTGGTTATGCAGCAAATAGAATTGTTTCATCTACATACGATAAAATTATTACATTAGACAATAATGATCCAGCTGCAATCACAGTTAATGTAACCGCAAAGTAATTCATGTCTTATATCAATAAAACTTCGTTACTGGTACCCTCACAGTTACCAGAATTTGTTCGGGACAATCCGGATTATTCTACCTTTGTTTCTTTTCTTCAAGCATATTATGAATGGTTAGAATCTCCTGACGCAGCAAATACTCTAAACACTTCTGCTACCACTACCGGGGAAGGTGTAACTTACGGTTCAAAAAATCTACCTAATTATTATGATATTGATACGACATTAGATGGATTTCTTCAGTATTATGAAAATGATTTTCTTTCATTTTTTCCTGAAGGTTCGTTAGTAGACGAAAGAAAACTCATTAAAGTTGCCAAAGAGTTATATCAATCTAAAGGCACACCAGCTTCTTATGAATTTTTGTTTAGAGTTCTTTATAATTCGGATGTCAATCTTTTTAATTCTTCGGATTATATTCTTAAACCATCTGATGGTAAATGGATTGTAACAAGGTCATTAAAATTATCTTCAATTGATCCTAATTGGTTAAAAACAATCAACTATCGTTTGTTTGGTTTAACTTCTAAAGGTTATGCAACAATTGAATTGGTTACAATTGGTGAAAATAGTGTTGAAATTGTTCTTTCAGGTATTGATAGAAACTTTACATCAGGTGAATTTGTTGAAGTTGTTGATATTCACGGCGCTCCAGTATTGTTTAATGGCAATACCCTTCAAGCACAAATTCTTGGTGTATTAAATTCTGTTGTTGTTGATCCAAATAATGTAGGTTCTGGTTATAACGTAGGAGACCCCGTAGTATTTTATGGTGGTTTAAATCCAAATGTTACTAATCCAACGCCAGCATTAGGTTACATCTCACAAGTTTCTGGTGCTTCTATTATATTAGTAAATCCGGTATACAAAGGACAAGGTTATCGACCAGGTAGTTATACTAGTGTAAATATCAATTCTGGTTCAGGCACAGGTTCAGGTGCTTCAGATATTGCCACCACATTTGACCCTACTCCTTATTACATCAACTTAGTTAATAATGATACTATTGGATCCAAAGCAAATACACAAATTGGTAATGGCTCTCATTTAGTATCTTACAATTTTGCTAATTTAACAAGTGCAAACTATAACACCCAATTACAACTAGCTCTTGGTTTCCCCGTTTTAAATACTTTTGGTATTTTTGCAACAACAGTTATTTCAGGCGGAACAGGATATGATGCAACAACCACAGCAAATGCTACAGGTTATTATTCAACGGACATTAATACACTTGAAGCTTTACCTAATCTAGGAATTTTAGGTCCAATTCAAATTGCTACTGGCGGTATTAATTATCATGTCAACGATAAGATTGTATTTACGGGCGGAACAGGATATGGTGCTTTTGCCAATGTAACAAGCGTGGCATCCAACGGAGCAATTACAACTGTATCTTTTGTTCACGATCCCTCAGGTGCTACTGCATATCCTTTTGGTGGTATGGGGTACAAAGCCAATAGTTTACCGGTATTAACAGTTAATACTGCAACGGGTTCAGGTGCTTCTCTTTATGTTCCTGGTTTAGTTGGTGGTGATGCAACATTTAATATTAATTCTACATCTTACGGCCAAGTTCAACAGATTACTCTCACTAATACAGGTAAAGATTATATTTCTGCACCTGGAATTTCTTTACGAGTAGAAGATTTATTGGTTTATAACGTCAATGTATTAAATGAACCAAAGCAAGGTGATATAATCTATCAAGGTTCTATATCAAATGAATTCTTTTATGCTAATGTAGATTCTATTTCAATTAATACTGCCAATTCATCTAATGGCTACTTCAGTACCTACAATTTAAGAACATACGATTACAACGGTGCATTTGATCCTACTGCTAACATTTATGTTAAGCGTAATGGTGTTGATATTGGAACAACAATCAAATTATCTAATACAACAACAGGTATCTACACTAGTGGTAGAAAAATTTATGGTAATGGTTCAGCAAAGGCAATCGCCAACTTCTTAAACGGTATTGTATTAGGTGCCGGTTTCTATCAAAATGCTGATGGACAACCTTCTGCCTACTCAGTATTGGAAGATTCAACTTATAATAATTATACTTACATATTACAGGTACAAGAAGCATTGGCCAAATATAAGAATACAGCATTGTCATTCTTACATCCGTCAGGCATGAATTACAATGCAGTAAACTTATTGAAGAGCAATTCTTCATTTAGTTCGTCTATGTCACCTGGTGAAGAACTCACGGTCAAACCATTAAGTTATCTATTAGGTACCACAAATTATGTGGCCAATTCACAACCTAATGCTTCCAATACTATTGTCATATTCACCAATACTTCTGGTGCCAATGTGGCCAATGTGGTTCAGGCAAACTCTTACTTAACTATCTACACAGTATATGGTGAACCCTATTACTCCAAAGTTACTAAAGTTACTTCCAATACAATTACATTACAAGATGATTGGGTATTTGCTGTACCAAATGTTGCAGTTGCCTCAGCATCCTCTGGTTCAAATGTCATAAATATCAGCAGCCTCACCAATGCTTGGAACATTGCTACTGGTAATACTATATCATATATTAGTGACTTCATGCACATTTATGATTCAGTATCATTTGATGGCGTAACATATAAGACCATTACCCATGTAGACCAACCGGGTTCAGGTTCAAGAATTTTTGTTAATTCCGCTTACGGTTCACAACAAACTGGTTACTTAAGCTTTAAGGCAAATGTAATATCAAGTAATGTATGGGTAAGTGGCATCACATCAATAGCAGAAACAATAGATATTACGGATGAACAAGGTGATCCAATTGCAGCAGAAGATGGAACTATACTTTTAATAGGATAAGAAATGAGTTCAGTAAAGATTTCGGGACTGCCAGCCAGTTCTAATTTAAATGTTAACCCAGCGCAGTCTATATTTCCTACTACCGATTTAGGTACAGGACAAACTACACGCTTAAATGCTAAAAGTTTAGGCACTACACTCTATGCCAACAATAATCTAACTGTTGGTACTGGTGGTGTTCTTCTTCCCAATCTTGTAGCACAGTTTACTGGCATTTCTAGCGGATATACTCAAGTCAATGAACAAAACATTAACAATCAAGGTACTGCTGACTACATTGTAACGGCTGATGTTGGTGACGATTTAAATTATTATATTGATATGGGTATCACCAATTCACAATATAGTAATACAAACCCATTTAATTCATTAGGCACAGCAATTGAACCTCTTTCTGGTTATTTGTATGTCACAGGTAACACAGTATCTAATTCAAGCGGCAATCTAGTTATTGGTACAACAAATCCAGGAACAGAAACACGATTTATTGCGGGCGGAGTTAACGCTGCCAATGTAGTTGCAAAAATTACTTCTAATACTATTACATTGTCCACAAATACTAAAATTGTTTTTGGTGACAGCACAACACAAAATACCGCAAGTTTACCGGCATCGTATATTATTGGAGTTAACAATACACAAAATACTAATATTCAAATTGCCAACACTACTGCCAATAACGCTTCCGCAAATACAATAGCATTACAAACATATTCAAGTGCAGCTTTTGCAAAGGCTAATGCTGCTCTAGCAAACGCAACAGGCACTTTTGCTGGCGATTTAACAATCACAGGTAATACAATTGCTCAGGTAATGAATACTGCCAATCTAATTGTAAACGGTACTGCAAATGTGACCGGCACATTGAATGTTTCTGGTATTATTAATATGAATGCTCAAGTCATTTTGACCAACACTTCATTCTCTGCCACACAAGCTGCATTAACAATTGCTGCAACGCCAACAGTTACATTACCATCACAAGATGGTTACATGATTCATGTTTCAGGTAAACAAAACGTTGCTTCACGCATCATTAGTGATTCATTTGGTGCAAATACATATGTTGTATATGCTGGTCGTTCAGCAAGAGGTAATGTAACAAATCCTTCTGCTGTTCAGACTAATGATATTCTTTCTCGTTTCTCTGGTAACGGTTATGGTACAACAAAGTATCAACCACTTGGTGTTGGTCGTATTGATTTTGTTGCGACAGAAAATTATACGGATGCAAACACCGGTTCACAAATTCAATTTTGGACTACTCCTGCCGGTTCAAATACTGTAACACAGATTGCAACATTTAATGGAACATCTGTAACATTTACAGGTACAGTAGGCCCACAAAAAGGTTTCATTTATACACCAACAGTATATCCTGGTGCTCAGACAGCAATCACAATTGACTTTGCAAATAATTCTGTTGTTCGTGCTCAGACAGCAACAGGTATAACTGCAACCTTATCTAACTTGGTTGCTGGTAAAGAAGTTGTTGCATGGATTACAAATACTGCTGGTACAAACCAAAACTTTACTCATGGACTTTCTGCTACCAATTCTACCACCAATTCAACTTCGTATGCTATTCCAGGAACTTCAACAATCATGGCAAGATATATGAGTATTGACGGTACTACACAGAATACATTTGTAGCTGTTGTCCACGCTTAATAAATACATACTATGGCAAATACAGTAAACGGAATATTAACAACATACGGCTCGGTTGTAGAGGTAGAGTTAACCTACTTCTTTGTAATCACAGCATCTGGTTATGCGCCTAATGCTCAGTCATCTTCTTATTTTATTCTTGGTAAACCTGACCAATGGCCAGACGATAATAATCCTCCAATACCTACACAAGACCAAGCAAACATTAAGAAAACGTTTAAACATATGTTTGCTGCCAAGTTGTTGACATCTTCCAATATGGCACCTGTTATTCCTCGTATTGACTGGACTTCAGGCACAACATATACACCATATACTGATTATGACGATATGTTTACACTTGATTCTAATGGAATCATTACAAAGAATTTCTATGTTCGTAACCGTTACGACCAAATTTTTAAGTGCCTCGGTAATAATCGTGGTGGCACCTCTACTGTTGAACCAGTTCTTCAAGCTGGTACCACAGATGCTTCACAAACTCTTTACTTATCAGATGGTTACAAGTGGATTTACATCACAACTATTGATAAAGGCTTAAAAAAATCATTCTTTGATAATAATTGGATGCCTCTGTCAGTAGGTGTAATTACTCCTAACCCATTGTTGCCATCTGGCCTAGGTTCAATCAACGCAATTAATGTGACCAACTCAGGTAATGGTTATTCAGATGGTATAATTACTACTGTTGTGAATGTAACAGGTGATGGTTCAGGTGCTGCAGCATATGCGAATGTAACTAATGGTATGGTTTCTGATGTTATTGTTACTAATACAGGAAACAATTATACATATGCAACTGTAACTATTTCACCTCAGGCTGGATATGCAGGTAATAATGCAACGGCCAACGCAATCATTTCACCAATTGGTGGTAATGCAACCGATCCTGCATCAGAATTAGGTTGTAACCACATTATGTTATCTGTTGAAGTTGATGGAAATGAAGGCGGTAATATCCCTACGGATGTATCTTTCCGTCAAGTTGGTGTTCTTGTTAATCCGGTTTTGACTGATGGTACCGTACCAACGGGTTCAGTTTATAATACAAGTGACTTAGCAACTGTATCATTTGGTCTAGGAACATTTACTACTGGTGAAACAGTTTATCAAGGCACAGATGTAAATAATCCTAACTTTACCGCTACTGTTTGTTCGTTTGATTCAGGAAACAATGTGGTTTCGCTGATAAATACAGTAGGAACATACAATTTAGGTGGCGCATTATATGGTGCCACATCAGTCACATCAAGAGTTCTTTTGCAGTATACTCCAACAGGTTTCTCGGTTGGTTCAGGATACATGATGTATTTTGAGAATAGACAACCAATTCAGCGTTCACCAAACGGTAACGAACAACTCAGATTAGTTTTAAGATTCTAAGGTAGAAGAATGATTAATTATAATATAGACCCGTTTTACGATGATTTTGATCCAACAAAAAATTATCATCGTATTCTTTTTAAACCAGGTCGTGCGGTTCAGGCTCGTGAATTAACACAAGCGCAAACCATTCTTCAAAATCAAGTTTCACAATTTGCTTCAGCAATCTATTCTCAAAATACACCGGTATCTGGTGGTCAAGTTACTACAAATTTAAAATGTAATTTTGTAAAACTGAATACTTTGTATAGTAATTCAGCAGTTGTAGTTAGTAATTTGGTTGGTCAAACAGTTCAAGACCAATATGGTATTGTTACTGCTAAAGTTCTTGCTGCATCTGAAGCAACAGGCAACGCAACAACTCCAGGTGATCCTCCAACATTGGTAGTTTCTTACCTTTCCGGCCAACAATTTACTGATGCAAATACTATTTTTGTTCAATCACAGTCTGGCACATCAATTACTCCTGTAGCAAATACAATTACTACTTCTAGTGGTGGAATTTCATCTGTTGCTTCTGTTTCTGCTGGTGTTTACTATGTAATCAATGGTTATAACACCGTAAACAATAATCAATATTCTATTGGTAACTTTGTTAATGTTCTTCCACAAACTGTCATTCTTGACAAGTATGATAATACTCCTTCATGGCGTATTGGTTTGGTCATTACTGAAAGTACCGTAACAAGTTCAACCGATTTATCATTATTGGATCCTGCTGCTGGCGCTTCCAACTATCAAGCTCCAGGTGCTGACCGTTATCAAATTACTTTAACATTAGATAAACGTCCTCTAACTGCTGGTAATGATGATGCCTTTATTGAATTACTCAGAATGGAAAATGGTGTTGTTCTTAAACAAACCGACCAAACTGTTTACTCTGCTATTGATGATTACTTTGCTAAACGTGACTATGAAACCAATGGTGATTATGTTGTTAATGATTTTAAATTAACTCCTGGTCCTAATGTTTCTGGTAATACTGCTCAATATGATTTAAGTATTGGACCAGGTGTTGCTTATGTTCGTGGTTATCGTATTGAAAATCAATCAAACTATACTTTAACAAGCGACAGAGCAAGAACAACAGCTTCCATAACCGGTGATTCTAATTTTATAGATTACGGTAATTACTTTGTTGTTGATACTCTCAAAGGTATTTTTGATTACTCAACAACGCCTTCTGTTGATTTGCATTGTGTTCAAGCTGGTAATATTGTTACTGCTAATGCTAACACCTATAATTCAACCGTAGTTGGTACTGCTTATGTTAGATATTTGGATTATGTTAGTTCAACAGGTTCTAATACTGCTTCTTATCTTTTTAATTTCCATGTTTCGGATATTAATACTAATACATTAAGTAGTAATGCAACTTCAGCAACAACTAATACTATTACATTCTACGACCCAACAAACAAATTCTCTACTGCTGCAAATGCTTACTTCGGTACTACATTAACTATTACAAATGGTACAGATGCAGGTGATATTAGAACTATTGTTTCTTATAATGGTTCTACAAAAACTGCAACAGTAAATCAACCATTTAATATTACTCCTGACACAACAAGTCAATTCAATTTGATTTTCTCAACTGGTAATATTAATTCCATTGTTCAAGCAAATACAACATATGCTTTGACTGCTAATACAAATATTAATGCAAGTGCAGGTAAAGTAAATGGCGTTTCTTCTGGCGCAACAATTCTGCAAGGCGCAGGTATGCCAGAGATGATTTTTACATTGGGTTATCCTTATGTTGCCAATGTGTCAAGCTCTTCTTACTACTCAACACAAATTTTCCGTAATGTTCCAACTACAAGTTCCGGAACATTCACAATTAACAGTAATGACCCAATTCGTTTCCAAGGTACCGCAGGTACCACATATAGTGGAAGCACCGATGCTTTTAGACAGTTGTTTACTGTAATTGATACCGCAAACGGAAACATTCTTGACTTTACAGGCAACTCAGCAACAGTTGTAACTAATACACAAACAACATTTACTGCTCCTGCTTATGCAAACAAGACTGTCGATATTTTTGCTGGTGTATATGTTTCTTCTGCTGATTCTACTGGTTACGTATTAAAATCTAAGAACCTTGTTGTTGGTAATACAACAGTAGTTCAAACATTTACTAATCCAAATTCTGTTGCTAATACACAGTTTGCTTTAGATGGTTCTGGTAATCCAAAAGGTCAAGTATTAATTTCTAAAGTTGCTGTTAATACTATTAAAACATCTTTGTATGTTTCTGATGTAAAACAAGTAACAAGAATTTACGATACTGGTGTGGTAGGTGGTTCTCCATCTGGAGCTTTGGCACAATACAGAGATATTACTGGTTCATTCTCATTTAATAATGGCCAAAAAGATTCACACTACTCTCACGCATACATTAAGTTATTACCTGGAGTTAATCCTCCAACTGGTGATATCATTGTAGTATTTGATTGTTATACGCATGGTGGTGGTGACGGATACTTTAGTGTTCGTTCATACACAGCAAATACAATTGGTGGAATTTCTGGTAGTCCAGAAACTTATGCATCAATTCCAGCTTATACTGCTACTGATGGTACAACATATCAGTTAAGAGATTGTGTTGACTTTAGACCAGTTAGAAAAAATGCAGCCAATCCAACTACATGGGAATATAGTGTTTCAACTAGTGGATCCATAGATACTCATGGCGCATTAATTCCACAAAATCTTTCCAACTATGTAAGCAACTATACTTACTACTTGGGTAGAAAAGATAAATTGGTATTAACAAAAGATAGTAAGTTTTCTATCATTGAAGGTGCACCATCTTTATCACCAATTCTTCCTACTGAACCAACAGGTGCTTTAGTTCTTGCTAATATTAACCTTGATCCTTACACGGCTTATGTTCAAGGTGAAGGTCCAGGTTATGTAACTGGTGAAAGTCCTCTTGGCGTTACAGTTAATACTGTTCCATCCAATCTAAGCATTGATAAGATTCTTCATAAGCGTTGGGCTAAGTCTGATATTACTGATTTACAAACACAAGTAGATAACTTAGAATACTATACATCTCTTAGTTTGTTGGAACAAAAAGCACAAACACTACAAGTGCCTGATGTTAACGGATTAAATCGTTTCAAAAATGGTATTTTAGTAGATTCATTCTCAGATTTTGGTGCTGCTGATACGGGTAACGTTGACTATGCTGCCAATATCAACATTAGAAAACAACAACTAACTGCACTTTCTTGGATTGAAAATTTCCAATTACAAAACTATGGTGTGTTGAATTCACTTGGTACTGTTGCTAACACTAACACGTATGCCGTATCAAGTCTTGGTGGCACATCAACAAACGTATATACATTACCCTATACTCCACAATTACTCATCAAACAACAATTGGCAAGTAACACAATTAGTGTAAACCCATTTAACGTAGTTGTTTATGAAGGCGTTGCAACTCTTAATCCTCCAATGGACAATTGGGCAAACAATTGGGAAGCTCCTGCAATCACAATTAATCAGCCAAATCTTCAGTTCTCACAACAATCTGGTGGTTTGAATTTATTAAATGCTGGTGACTTTGCTTCTATACCTGGAACAACTGTTGTACCTTCACAAAATCAAGGTGCAGTAGAAACGACTTATGTTAATCAATTAACTTCATTAAACAATGCTGAAGCATCTTCAGCGGCTGCAGCAGGATTAATTGCAGATAACGGCTATGTTACTAATACGGCTGTTGTTCCATTTATTCGTCAACAAGAACTTATTGTAAGATGTAAAGGTATGTTGAAGAATACTCCTGTTGGATGTTACTTTGACGGACAAAATGTAAACAAATGGATTACAACTCCAAACACCATGGAATTAACTGGCGTTACTGGTATGTTTAATGAAGATGATATTGTTGGTTTCTATGATACCGGCACACAACAATTCTATCCATATGCTCGTGTAGTTTCTGTATACAACTATGGTGATAGTTCAAGAGTTCGTTTATATGTAGCAACAACAATTCATCCACCATCAACTGTTGCAACCGCAACATTACAAAATGCTTTCTTTGATACAAGTGGAAATTATTTGGGTAAATCTGCTGCAGGAACAATCGTACCAGCAAACAATGGAGCTTTAATTTCATTACATAATTCTGGTTCTGTTACCGGTGTTGGTGGTGGTTGGACAAATACTTATGAAACAAATCCGACATACATTTTCAAATCACAGTATCTTTCTGGTGCATCTACATTCTTGAATACTTATGGTGTTTGGGGTGACCAAAGCAATTCTGGTTCATACTCATCCACATTTGCGTTTACTGCCACAACTGCTGGCACTTATACAATTTATGGTGCTGTCACCGGTTCAGGCACAATTTCTATTGATGGCACATCTGCATTATCAGTTAGCACAAATGATAATTCTACAACCAAAACATTAACTACTGGTGCACATACTGTATCTTGGTCTGTAAGTAATGGATGGAGTGTTGCTGGATTTGCTTGTAAGATTGTAGACCCATCAGGCAATGTAATTTGGAATACATTGACACCTTCTGGTTTAACTTACACAAATGCTGGCACAGAGTATCAAATGCCAGGTGGCGGTTCATATTTTGTTGGCGCCACAAAATTACAGTTAGACCAAAATGCAAATGGTTCTTCTAATACGGCTTTTGTTGGTGCTTCAGTTACTATCAAATCAACTTATGTTTACGCTTATAACTATGGCGCAGTTTATGTTCCACCATATCCACAGTTTTCCGGTGACGGTGATGGACCTAATGTATCTCGTTATTATCAAGCAGTAGCACAATGGAATTCTGTTTACAATCAAGCACAAGCCACTGAACAGAATATCATCTACTTGTCATCTACCGATGAATTTACCGCTAACATTACTTCATACAATTATGTTACTAGAACAGTTACATTAGATAGACCTGTTAATGTTTCATTAGGTTATAACTCTAATGCAGGTTATAATATTACTTCACAGTATGGATTAAAAGGTGTTCAATTAAGTATTGCTAATGCTATTCAAGCTGGTAATTCAATTGCTAATCTTTCTACTGATGAACACGGACAATTTGTTGGTATCTTTAATATTCCAGGTTCAAACTTCTATACTGGTCAAAGAGTGTTCCGTGTAGATAATAGAACTGTTACAACTGATCCTGGTTCAGCAACAACTTATGCTGAGGCGGTATTTACGGCAGGCGCAGGTAATATTAATGGCTTGGCTCCATCTGTGGATGCTTCAACCAAAACAATTCAATCGGTTAATCAACAATCGTATAACATTGTTTCACATACCTCACCATACGATCCAATAGCACAAACATTTATTGTTTCTAAAGACAATTATCCAAATGGTGTATTCATTAAATCGGTTAAATTGTTCTTTGAATCTAAATCTAATACATCACCAATTAGTTTGTCTGTTGTTGGTACCATCAATGGTATACCAAATGGTCAAACATTAGATTATTCACAAGTGATATTGTCACCTGACCAAGTTAATGTATCTTCTTCTCCACATTATTTGGATTCAAGCACTTATACAGAGTTTAATTTTGCTGCACCTGTTTATATTCAAGCAGGTACTTTATATGCGTTTGTTATTCATTCAAGTTCTTCTGATTACAACTTGTATCTTGGACAACAAAATGCAATTGCTGTTCCTTCAACAGCGGCAGCATTACCAGTAAGTCAAGGCGGAACAATACCAACTAATCCAACTAAGATTGGTGCAGCACCTTATGTTGGTGCTCTGTTTGAATCACAAAATGCTATTACATGGACTGCTGACCAGAACAGAGATTTAATGTTCGTAATTGACCAATGTGTATTTGACATTACACAAGCTCCTACTTTGGACTTTGTGGTGCCACAAAATCTGCCACGCAGAAAATTAAATACACAAGATATTATTCAACACGCTGACCCAGCATTGGTAAGTAATCTACACGCAAACTTTAGGCCTTCGTCACCAATGCACGCTTTCAATGTGACAACAACTGACTTTGTTCCGACCTCTACTAATATTCAATATCAGTATAGCACAAAATTGTTAAATGGTTTTGGCACCACTACTCCAGTTTCAGTAAATCCTGGTAAGTATGGCACACCAACACAAGATAACATTTATTTGAATGACGGACAAGGCGAGAGAATCTTATTAGCAAATACTAATACTTCATTCCAATTGTTTACCACATTAACATCTACCGACACCAATGTTAGCCCAATTATTTCAGATGATGGTATATCTTTGTATGATATCATTTATGTTATTAACAATTTAGGTATTGATACCAACAAGATTTCAGTTGCCAACACAGGTTCTGGCTATAATGCCAATACCATGTCAGTTACTATTTCTTCACCTGTCGTAGGCTCTAATTCAGCACAGTTAGGATTCACAACCAACACCGCCACAGGTGCAATTTCATCTGTGTATGTGACTTATCCTGGTTCAGGATATTTAAAGACTCCTACGATTACGGTGACAGATTCGGCAACTAGAAGTGGTAATGCAAATGCCGTAGTTACCGTTTATGGTGAAACATCACCTTATGGTGGTAATGCTTACGCTAAGTATATTACCAAGAAAGTGGTACTCACACCAGGAAATGACTCTGGTGATTTGCGTGTATTCTATACTGCTTACAAGCCCGCAGGCACAGAAGTTTACATCTACTATAAGATTTTAAATGCTTCCGATACTTCTAAATTTGAGGATCAAAACTGGCAGTTAGCAACGCAAGTAAGTAATACTGGAGTATATTCTCAGAACAGAACAAATTTAATTGAATATGAATGGGCACCAGGAAAATTGAATAAAGCCGATAATCAGATTTCTTATACAAGTACCAATGGTCAGACTTATCACAACTTTATTCAGTTTGCTATCAAAGTAGTCATGGCAACGGCTGATAACACTACTGTTCCATTCTTAACCGATATTCGTGCCTTGGCATTACCATCAGGAACAGGAATCTAATATGAGTTTTGTTAAAGTAACCAATTCTAGTTTCATAAGGGACACCAAAACAATGGCTCTTATTAATACTAATACTTCTGAAAAACAAGAGTATTATGCTCGAGCCAAGTTAATTCAGTCCCAAAAACAAGAACTAAATATGGTGAAAGACGAAATTAATAATGTCAAGGTTGAAATGAGTGAAATTAAGCAACTGCTCCAACAATTAATCAGTAAACAATAATGGCAAATACAATAACCGCTCTCAGTTATGCTAATACCTTTGGTGATTGGGTCGTAACGACTAATCAAATAGCCAGTGAAATTAATACTCTTGGCAAAGGTAACTACACCAAAGATACTGGTATTTTGGTCATTAATTCACCAGGTACTGGTCTACAAGTATCCAATAATTCATTGTTTACCGGTAATGTGGTTATTGCTGGAACAGGCCAAGCACTTCAAGTTAACCATGATGCAGTCATTTCTGGTAACCTGACTGTTGTAGGAAATACAATATTCTCTGGTTATGAAATTGACCTAAAAGACATTAGTTCTGACACAATTCATGCCAATACTGGTACCATTATTACTCTAAATGTTACAGGCAATGAAACTGTTGGTGGAAATTTAAGCGTTACTGGTACGACAACCATTGGTGGCAATACAACTATTGGTGGTAACTTAACTGTTGCCGGCAATACCAATATTAATCTAAATGAGATTGTTGCTGGAAGTATCACCGCCAATACTCTGGTGGCCAATAATTCTGCTACACTAAATAAAGCCAATGTTACAACGGATCTAGGTGTCACAGGTAATACATACATTACCGGCAACCTAACCGTTACAGGAAATACCAATCTTACTATTGAAAACATTAGTATGAATGAGATTGTGACTGGAAATCTAGCGGTTAGTGGAGATTTTAGTGGTACCGGTACCGCAAACTTGGCGATAAATATTCTGGCCACTTCATTGGCCTTCTCAGTAGCACTAGGATAAATAAATATAAAAAGGTAAAGAGAGTAATATAATATGGCAAACAACTTCCGCAGTTACGGACTTTCAAATATTTCAGCAAATACGGTACTCTATTCTGTACCTGCTGCTACACAGACTACTGCAATTGGTCTAGTAGTTGCTAATAAAACACAAGGTACTATCACAGCAAACGTGCAGATTAACCGCACAGGCAATAACTACTTTATTATTCAAAGTGCTCCTGTTGTTACTGGTTCTTCTTTAGTCGTTATTGGTGGTGACCAAAAAGTTGTTTTACAAGCAAACGATTCAATTTCCATTTCAGCATCCGCCAACGTGGATTCGTGGATTAGCATCCTTGAAATTAGTTAAGGAATAACATGAGCTACTTAGGTTCAAGCAGCACACTATACGATCCAACACGCAACTCACCTAAAACAGCACAAGTATTTTCTGGTGATGGCGTTACTACCGTATTTACATTACAGTATTCGGTAGCACAATCTACTGATATTGAAGTTATTGTTGAAAATGTTATTCAACAACCAGATTATGCCTATACTGCAACAGGTAATCTACTTACATTTACTGGCACACCAAGACCTGGTACCAATAACATCTATGTTAATTACAATAGAACTGCTGGTCTAACTGGTACTGTTCCTGATGGTTCAATCTCATCTTCTAAATTAGCAACAAACATTCGTTTATTGGCAACAGACCAATACACAGGTAACGGCTCAGCAACTCAGTTTGCTCTCTCTGATACTCCTGCTGATGCAAACTCATTAGTTGTTACTGTTAATGGTGTAACACAAGCTGCACCAACAAACTATACAACAAGCGGTAACATTATTACTTTCACTTCGGCACCTTTAGCTGGTGCCAATGTGGTGATTCGTAACTTAGGCTTCAGAACAACATCAACATTGTATGCTTTAAGTGCTGGCACACCAATCGTTCAACCACAGATTACTGGTGGTACAATCAATCTAGCATCTTCTGTTTCTACAACAAACGGATTCAATGTATACGATTCCACAGGTACTCAATTAAAAGCCGGCATCAATGCAAACAATGTGTTTTCTACCGGTAACTTGGTAATGCAAGCTGTAAATTCAATTCAGTTACAAAGTGGATCTAATACTGCTACAATGCCTGCTGCGGCTGGCACAGTAATGGTTAGCGGTAATATGCCAGCGTTTAGTGCTTATCAAAGCTCAGCCCAAACAATTACTGGCGGTTCGTTTACTAAAGTTACTTGTCAAACTAAAGAATTTGATACTAATTCAAATTATGATAATGCAACTAACTATCGCTTTACTCCTACTGTAGCTGGATATTATCAATTTAACGCCGCATTACAAGTAACAACAAGTACAAGTACAGGTTTAATTTGTTTTTATAAAAATGGTGCTGAAGTTAAAAGACCAACATATTTGTCGGGTTCTTCTGTAGTAAATAGTACAGGCGGGTCTGCTTTAATTTATTGCAATGGCTCAACAGACTACATAGAATTTTATGCACTTTTAGGAACAGGACAAGCATTATCTACTAATGTGTTTTCAACTTGGTTTCAAGGTGTAATGGTAAGGAGTGCATGATGACTTTATATGAAAAAATTATTTCTATTTATCCTGAATTGACTTTTGATGAATTTGTATTTGGAACAATTCGTTTGCAAAACGATTCAGACGGAAAAGGCGATTACATTGCTAAATGGGAACACCCTACACTAGCTAGACCTACAGAAGAACAATTAGCTTCTATTAGTTAGTAATAAATAAAAGAATAACAACAGAGAATAACGATGCCATTACAGCAAATAACTCCAACAGATATTACTGGAACACTTACTAATAACGTGGCTTCATCACAATTAAGTATTGGTGGTACTGCAATTGGAGCTGGTAATGCTTCTATTATGAAGAATCGCATTATCAATGGTGCGATGGTTATTGACCAAAGAAATGCTGGTTCGAGTGTAGCTATTACAACAGCAGCACCCTATATTACAGATAGATTTTTTTCTTATGCTTCACAAGCAAGCAAATTAACAGCACAACAAAATGCTGGCTCAATAACTCCACCAGCGGGATTTACTAATTATCTTGGTTTTACTTCACAGTCAGCATATTCAATCACATCAACAGATATATTTTCAGCCGCACAAAGAATAGAAGGTTTTAATACTGCTGATTTAGGATGGGGAACTGCTAACGCTAAAACTGTAACTTTATCTTTTCAAGTGTATTCAAGTCTTACAGGCACTTTTGGCGGTTCATTACAAAATTCTGCACAAAATCGTAGTTATCCTTTTACTTTTACAGTTTCTTCTGCAAATATTTGGACTTCTATTTCTGTAACTATTGCTGGTGATACAACTGGTACATGGATAGGTGCTACAAACGGAATTGGTATTCAGCTTAATTTTGGTTTGGGTGTAGGTTCAACATATAGCGGAACTGCTGGTGCATGGGCTGGTGCTAATTATTTTGCCCCAACTGGTGCAACATCCGTAGTAGGAACAAGCGGAGCAACTTTCTACATTACTGGTGTTCAACTAGAAGTAGGAAGTAGTGCTACTGGATTTGAGTATCGTCAGTATGGTCAAGAATTAGCATTGTGTCAGCGTTACTTCAACATATATAAAGGTGGTTATTATGGTGGATTCAATATAACGGGTTCAACTTTTGCATTTGCGTTGTCTGTTCCAGTATCAATGAGAACCTCTCCCACATTTGCAACAAGCATAACTGATTCAAATTTTGTTACTGCATCCCCTAGTGCCAGTCAATGGGCAATGTATGTTCAAAATAGCGGATGGAGCAGTTATTCAGGCTCAATCAACACACTATCATTAAATGTGCCAGCAACTAACAGCACTCAATATAACCTCGGAACATACGGCTGTACTTTGGGTTCGGCATTTACTTCATTTTTGCTTGGCGCAAACGTTTATTTTTCTTTTACTGCGGAGTTATAAGATGATAACCAAAGCACAATTAATTCCTTTTAGTTCAAGCGTTTTTGTTTGGCATGGTAGCCAAAAGTTATGTGTGCCAGCGGACACAGACAACACCGATTACCAAGCCTACCTAAAATGGGTAGCTGAAGGCAATACACCAACTCCAGCAGACGAATAAATAAACCAATAGAATAACAAAGAATAACAGAGAATATCAATGAGCTTAACACAAGTAGCAACGAATATGATTTCTGGAGTACCTATTCAGGTCTCTGGAAATACTACTATAATTAGTTCAAATAATACCACAGCGATTACTCTGAATGGTACACAGAATGCTACGTTTGCCAATACAGTATCAGCCAATCTATCAGCAACAACTGTAACATCATCACAATTAAGTATTGGTGGTACTGCAATTGGAGCTGGTGATGCTTCTATTATGAAGAACCGCATCATCAATGGTGCGATGGTTATTGACCAAAGAAATGCTGGTGCTTCTACAACTTTAACAACTTCTGCTTACACTTTAGACAGATGGTATTCATATACAACTCAATCTTCTAAATTTAGTATTCAACAAAATGCTGGTTCAGTTACACCACCAGTAGGGTTTACTAATTACATCGGTGCAACTTCTTTATCTGCTTATAGCATTACATCAGGCGATTACTTTTCAATTATGCAAAGGGTTGAAGGATACAATGTTGCCGACTTAGGATGGGGTTCTGCTAATGCCAAAACTGTAACTTTATCGTTTCAAGTCTATTCTTCATTAACTGGCACTTTTGGTGGCTCATTAAGAAACTCTGCTGGTAATCGTTCTTATCCATTTACTTACACAGTATCTTCTGCAAACACTTGGACTTCAATCTCTGTAACTATTGCTGGAGATACATCAGGAACTTGGTTAACAACTAATGGTATTGGTGTTGATGTGTTGTTTAGTCTAGGTACTGGTTCATCTTTTTTAGGTACGGCTGGTGCTTGGGCTGGTGCAAACTACTTGGGTGCTACTGGTCAAGTAAACATGGTCGCTACAAACGGAGCAACCTTCTACATTACTGGTGTTCAACTAGAAGTAGGAAGTAGTGCTACTGGATTTGAGTATGTAAATTATCAGGCTAGCCTAGCTAACTGTATGCGTTATTACTACAAATTGCAATTAGGTGATTATAGTGCAATTAACGGATTTGTAGATAATTCTACTAATGCTATTTTTTATTATCAATTTCCTGTCCCTATGCGTTCAGCACCAACATTAGGGACAAGCGGAACGGCTGGTGATTATGGAATTAGATGGCCCTCAAACACTACTGCATTAAACGCAGTCCCAGCTATTATTGGCACAGGTGCTATTGGTTCTACTCGTATTCAAGGCGTTGTAGCAAGTGGGTTAACTGTTGGTCAAGGCTGTGGATTGGTTTCATTTAACAATACATCAATTTATTTAGCTTTTTCTTCGGAGTTATGATGACTGTTTACAAATTAATTAAAAATCCTGACAACGGACAAGATTGTGGTGTTTTGCGTGATGGTAAAGATTCCATTCCTTTTGCACCTGATAACACAGACTACCAAGCCTACCTTGCATGGGTAGCTGAAGGTAATACACCATTACCAGCGGATGAATAAATAAAAAATAATGGTTTCACACTTATATCGTATAGAGAATAAACAGACTGGTGAGTATTACATCGGTAAGCACAATGGTGTGGATCAGAAAAAACCAGATGGTAGATTGTATTGGGGTTCTGGTAAGAGGATTAAAAGTCAAGTTAAAAAATATGGTGTAGAGAATTTTACATACACCATTTTAGTGATTGCTGAATCGGATTATATCTATGATTTAGAAAAAAGAAAGAAAAGAAAGGTTTAACCATTGGTTATACCTTCATAAATAATACTAAAGAAACAAAGTTTGTACCACCTGAAAAATTACAAGAATATTTAAATTCAGGTTGGATAAAAGGACAATTAAAAAGGAATAAATTTTGAGCTATCTTGGTGCGAACCCAGCTTACGGACTCTTTTCCACGGATTACTTTTCAGGTAATGGCTCAACTACGACCTTTAATTTAACCAAAAATACTGGTAACGAAGCTTCTTTAATTGTTTCTATTTCTGGCGTTGTTCAACAAGCGACTACGTATACACTAAATAACGGACAGTTGATTTTCTCTCAAGTTCCACCTAATGGTACTAACAATATTGAGGTGCGTTATCTTGGTGAGCGTGTTATGGTAAATCCTGCATTATCTGCTGATCCATATGGCATCGTCAGGATTAATTCAAACGTATTAAATCAGAACACAATTATTGGTGCCGGTTACAATGCAAGTTCAGCTGGCCCATTACAAATTGCAAACAACACCGTAGTAACGATTACAACTGGAAGTTATTGGAAAATATTTTGATGAATCATTATGTTTACCTGATTGAACAAAAAAATGCTTTGGTTGGAGAACCTAAGCAATATATTGGTGTTCGGTCATGTGAAGGTAACATTGGTGAGGATAAGTATATGAGTTCATCTAAATATGTTAAAGAAGCAATCAAAAAACATGGTATTGAGCAATTTAATAAGATTATATTAAAAAGATTTAATAGTCGTAGAGAAGCAATGGATTATGAAATTGAATTACATGAAAGATTTAATGTTGTAGGCAATAATTTTTTTTTCAATAAAGTAAAACAAACTACTGATAGTTTTGCTTGTGGTCCTGGTGAATTAAATCCATTTTATGGAAGAAAACACACAGAAGAATACAAGAAAAGAATGAGTGCTTTATTGAAAACAAAAGATTGTAGGCAAAAAGTTAATAATTTAGGTAAAAAGTTTCCACAAGCTGGACCTAAAATAAGAGCATCAATCTTAAAAAGAATAGAAGAAGGCACATGGAAGCCTCCTTATTCAGGTAAAAAATCTGAAGAACATATTAAAAACCATAAAGAATCTTTGTTAAAAAATAATAAAAGATTAACTTGTAATCATTGTGGAAAAATTAGTGTGCCAGGTAATATTATTAGATGGCATAATGATAACTGTAAATTTAAAGAATAAGAGGAAAATAAATTGGCTGGAACTCTCGTAACTGATTACCTACAAACATCAGCAAACACTCTGACGATTCAGAATGCTACTGGTGGTCTTTTGTTTTTGGCCAATACAACTGGTCTTTATAACTCTACTGGTCTCTTATCTTCTGTTAATCAAACGAACGGTGCTCTAGCAAACGTAACGATTACTGGTATTCAAGAAACAGATAACGTTTCTGCTACTGCTGCTACTGGTACAATTAACTTTGATGTGCTGACACAATCTGTTTTGTATTACACAACAAATGCTTCTGGTAACTTTACAATCAATTTCAGAGGTAATGCTGGTCAAACATTTGCTAATACTGCTCTTGTTGGCACATCTATCACAGCAACATTCTTGAATACTAATGGTGCTACACCCTATTACAATTCAGCAGTAACAATTGATGGTGTTTCAGTATCACCAAAATGGCAAGGTGGTGTTGCACCAGCTTCCGGTAATGCTTCAGCAATTGATTCTTATAATTATGTTATCATCAAAACTTCTGCAACACCTACATATACAGTATTAGCAAGTCAAACTAAATTTGCGTAATTGATTAGGATTTAATTAATGCCACGTCTGTCTAAAATTGGAGCAGCTGCAGCCGCAGCATTTGGAATCACAGGTAATCCTTCTGTTCCCGTCACCTATCTTCAAGTAGCTGGTGGCGGTGGCGGAACTAGAGGAACAAGTGAAGGCTCTGGTGGTGGAGGTGCTGGTGGTTTATTAACTGGTACAACATCTCTTAATCCTACACTTTCATACACAGTTGTTGTAGGCGCTGGAGCAGCATCAAATTCAAATTCAGCAACAAGGGGTAATGCAGGTTCTAATTCACAGTTTGGCACATTAACTGCCGCAGTTGGTGGTGGTGGCGGTGCGTCTGGTAGCTATACCATGACTGGCGGTGATGGTGGCTCTGGTGGTGGTGGTGGATATTACGGCACTGCAGGAGGTAACGGAACCTCTGGTCAAGGTAATAATGGTGGCGCTGGTGAAGGCGGAGGTTCTCCTTATAACGGTGGTGGCGGTGGTGGAGCGGGTTCTGCAGGCTCAACAGCTGGTGCAAATGGTGGTAACGGAGGCAATGGCTCTGCATCTTCAATTACAGGCTCATCAATAACTTACGCTGGTGGCGGTGGCGGCGGATCATTTAATGCTACTGGTGGTACGGGCGGTACTGGTGGTGGTGGTTCTGGTTCTGCAAATTCTACAGCTCCTATTTCTGGAACATCTAACTTAGGCGGTGGCGGCGGCGGCGGTAACGGAAATTATGATGGTGCATCAGGTGGCTCAGGTATAGTGATTATTTCCTATGCTGGCGCACAACAATTCGGTGGTGGTGTAGTCACATCTAGTGGCGGTAATACCATTCACACATTCAATACATCTGGCACATTAAGCCCATTGTCTTCATTGTCAGCAAGCTATCTAATCGTAGCTGGCGGTGCTCCCGGCGGTCCCGGATATGGTGGTGGTGGAGGTGGCGGTGGCGGTGCTGGAGGTTTGTTATCTGGTTCTGGTTTAACTATTGACACTAACTCAACCTACGTTGTAACGGTTGGTTCTGGCGGTGCAGGTGGAACTTACACAGGCAGTCGTTATTCAAACGGTTCTAATTCTACATTTAGCGCTTATGTAACCGCAGCGGTTGGCGGCGGCGCAGGTGGTACAAACGCAGCTACAACTGGTGCATCTGGTGGTTCTGGTGGTGGTGGAGGGTGTGCGGTAGCTGCTGGTGGCGCTGGAACAAGCGGTCAAGGTAACACTGGTGGCGCTGGTGCTGGAACATTTGGTGCTGGGTACTACACTGGTGGCGGTGGCGGTGGAGCTGGCGCAGTAGGTCAAGATGGTCAATCTGGCGCTGGTGGTGCAGGTGGCGTTGGCGTAGCTTCGTCAATTAGCGGAACCTCAACTTATTATGCTGGTGGTGGCGGTGGCGGTGGTATATACACAGGTAGCGTTGGTGGTGCTGGTGGTAACGGAGGTGGCGGTGCTGGTGCAGTAGGTTCAGCAAGTGCAACTTCTGGTACAGCAAACACTGGTGGCGGCGGTGGTGGTACATCAAACAACTTATCCAACACAGCAGGCTCAGGTGGCTCAGGCATCGTAATCATCAGCTACGCTGGCTCTGTGCAGCAAATGGCTGGCGGTACAGTCACAATCTCTGGTGGCAATGTAATCCACACATTTACCTCAAGCGGATACTTAACACCGTTGAAGTATGTTGGTAACTCATTGCGTTTCCGTTCAAGTGCATCTGCATATTTGTCACGCACCCCAGCAAGTGCTGGTAATTCAACTTCTTTTACTTATAGTTTGTGGGTCAAAAGAGGAATTTTATCTGCATACGAACCTCTTTATCATAGTGGCACTTCAAACGCCAATGGGTCTTTTGTATTTGGATCAAATGATACATTTTCTTGCCAGCTTTTTAATAGCCCTAGCGCTAACTATGGCTGGTCATCAACTATGGTATTCCGTGACCCAGCTTCTTGGTATCACATTGTTATCAGAGGATTTGCAAGTTCTAGCTCAAATTCTTATGGTGGTGTTGAATTAGCATTGTATGTAAATGGTGTGCAACAAACCTTCACTGGCGCAGCTTTTAATACCCCGACAACTACAAATCGTTTAACTGATGCAACGGCAAAACAAATTGGTGGTGATACGGTCAATACTGCATATTATGATGGATATTTATCTGAATTTAATTATATTGACGGTCAAGCACTAACACCAAATAGCTTCGGTACATTTAACAGCTACGGTGTATGGCAACCTATTACCTACGGTGGTAGCTATGGTACTAATGGATTCTATTTGCCGTTTAAGGCTGGCTCTTCTACTTATGTAGGATCTTTTAATGGTACAAGTCAATACTTAAGTGTTCCTAGTTTTTCAATAAACTGGTCTACTTATGGAAACTTTACGATAGAAGGCTATTTCAATATAACCAATTGGTCATCCGCAAACCCAGTGTCTATTTTTGGAACAAATGGTTCTGGAAACACAATTGGCTATGTTTATTCAAATGGTTCTATTGGTTTTGGTATAAATGGTGTAAATGAATTTATAAGTGCAACTGGCTTAGTAAATGCTGGTATTTGGTATCACATTGCTTTTGTAAGAAATGGAACAAATATCACCATTTACTTAGATGGTGTTGCTGTAGCTTCAACTTCATCAGCAAGTACATATCTATCTAATACAACTAATTATTTCCTTGTTGGATTTACTTTATCGCCATATTACTTTAAAGGTTATATGTCGAACTTTAGATTCACAAATACTGTTGTTTATACTGGCAACTTTACACCTTCAACAACTGGATTGACTGCAATAACAGGAACTCAATTGTTGACTTTGCAAAATAGCACTATTGTTGATAACAGTTCTAATGCGTACTCGATTACCAACAACGGAACAGTCACAACTAGCAATGCGCTTCCATTTGCCTATGCTGTCTATAACGACCAAGGACCAGCTGGTAACAACTGGACACCTAACAACATCTCTGGCACTCCCGGTTCTACGCTAGACTACATGACCGACGTCCCAACGCTGACCAGCGCAACGGCAGCGAACTATTGTGTTGTTAATCCATTAGATAAGGGAACTGGAATTACTTTATCAAATGGAAATTTAACTCATGTAGCTGATGCTAGTGGAAACTGGTATCAAGCAAGAAGCACATTTTCATTTCCAACAAGTGGAAAATATTATTGGGAATTTACTTATAACGCTGGAACGGCTGGGTTTGTTTCTGCTGGTATTGCTCCTGATACTATGGCTTTAACAATGGGATTCGGACCAGGGACATACGGAAATGTATATGGAATGACGCTAAACGGCACTCTTTATACCAATAACAGCTCTTCAAGTTATGGAAGCAGTTTATCTTCAGGCGATGTATTTATGGTTGCCTTTGATAGAGATAACAGCAAAATCTATTTTGGTAAAAACGGCACTTGGTTTAATTCAAGCGACCCTGCTACACAAACAAACCCAGCGGCTTCAAGCATTTCAACTACTGCTAATTTGTTTCCTTTTGTTGGCGGTGTTAATTCAAGCGGTGGTGCGTCTAACTTCGGTCAACAGCCATTTACCTACACACCCCCATCTGGTTATCTAGCCCTTAACACTTACAACCTATAAGACTATGACTACACCTACAATCCCAGCTGGCAATTTGTACATGAACGCTACCCTGTATACGGGGAATGGCGCAACTCAGACTATTACAAACGGAGTAGCAGGACAAAGTTTTCAACCTGATTTTGCTTGGTCAAAAAATAGAAGCAACGCTAGGTCTCATGCGTTAGTAAATTCTGTTGCTGGTGCAACTTTACAACTTCAATCAAATACAACTGCGGCTGAATTTACTGGCGGTTTTGCTAGTCTTAATTCAAATGGTTTTTCTGTAAACAATGTTTTTAATGAAAATAATATAGGTGAAACTTATGTATGTTGGCAATGGAAAGCAGGTGGCACAGCCGTCAGCAACACATCAGGCACAATTACCAGCCAAGTAAGCGTAAACACAACCAGCGGATTTAGTATTGTTACTTATACGGGTACTGGAACAGGAACACCAACCATTGGACATGGGCTTGGTGTTGCCCCTTCAATGATTATTGCCAAAACTAGAAGCACAACAAATGGTTGGCTTGTTTATCATCAATCTCTTGGCGCAACACAATCTATTATTTTGAACGGCACAAATGCCGCAACTACACAATCCGACTGGGGTAATACAACTCCAACATCAACTGTGTTTTATGTAAATGGTGGAAATAACAACATTAGTTCAGCTACTTATGTAGCTTACTGTTGGACTCCAATCGCTGGTTACTCCGCATTTGGCTCGTACACAGGCAACGGGTCTACTGATGGTCCTTTTGTATATTTAGGATTTAGACCTCGTTGGATTATGATAAAAAGGTCAGACACATCTGGTTATGGTTGGTTTATTTATGACACAAGCCGTAGCACATACAATCCAGAAATTTTAAATTTAAATGCAAATGATTCAGCTGCTGAAACAAACACAGGAGCACCAAACGGATTTGATGGACTTTCAAATGGTTTTAAGTTAAGAGACACATCACTATTTTGGAACGCATCTGGCGGTACTTACATCTACGCAGCCTTTGCCGAAGTACCTTTTAAATTTGCAAATGGGCGCTGAGATAAAATGCCACAAGGAAGATTCCACACAGGCAAGTCAGGCAACCGTTTTGGGATGCTTACACTCGTTACTATGCTAAACCAAAAAAATAGCAATGGTAGTTACCGTTACATTGTCCAATGTGATTGCGGTGAAAGCAAAGCTATTTACTATAATCAAATGGCTAGTGGTCGCTCTAAATCTTGTGGATGTTTATCTCGCAGAAAAGGTATTGACAGCCCAAATTGGAAACATGGGCGTAGTAAAACAAAAGAATATGACCTAGAATTACATATGAAACGGGCTTATGGTTTAGGTTTTAAAGAGTACGAAGAAATGCTTTTTAGCCAAAATGGAGTTTGTGCTATTTGCAGCGGTGAACCACCAAAAAATCAGCATAAAACAAGATTAAACATAGACCATTGCCACACAACTGGAAAGGTACGAGGATTGCTTTGTGATGCCTGTAATCGTGCCATTGGGTTGTTAAAAGATAGTCAAGATTTGCTTGAAAAAGCAAAACAATATTTAAACGCTAACGCCAGATAGTGATATAAATACAATATAATATTTGAGATACACAAGGAAAAAACATGAGTCATTTTGCTAAAGTCGAAAACGGAAAAGTAGCCCAAGTCATCGTAGCTGAACAAGATTTTATCTCAACAGGTGCTCTTGGTGATCCAGCTAATTTTGTGCAGACTTCCTACAATACCCGTGGTAATGTTCACTACGGTGCTGATGGTCAACCAGATGATGGCGTAGCGCTTCGTGGTAACTATGCAGGTATTGGATACACATACGATTCTGAACATGATGTATTCTATGCACCACAGCCATTCCCATCTTGGACACTCAATGAGACCTCATGGATTTGGGAAGCACCAACACCATATCCAACTGATGGTAAAGTCTATCATTGGGACGAAGCAACAACCTCTTGGGTTGTAGCAGAATAATTATAGTAATTAAGGAAAAATAATGGCAGGTACATTAACCGTTGGTCAACTAATACCTGATGTAGGCACGAACCTATATCTCAATGCTCAGCAGTATGGTGGCAACGTTGTTATTGGTAATGCAACAACACAGTTATTTACTTTTGGTACTGGTAGCACATTAACAGCTAACGTGTTTACTGCAAATACTGTTACATCAAATACAGTCACAGCAACCTCCGTTACAGCTAACGTTAGCTCTGCAACAGTTACAACTACTGCATTAAATATTAGTGGTGTTGGAATCGGTGCTGGTAATGCTTCTATTATGAAGAATCACCTTATTAATGGTGCAATGCAAGTTTGGCAAAGAGGAACTACACAAACATTTACCAACGCAATAGTATATGGTAGCGTTGATAGATGGGCATTTATTCAAGGTGGTGGTAGTGCATCAATATCACAAACTCAATCTACAAGTGTTCCATCAGGGTTTCAATATTCTGTAAAACA
>Ga0214164_1000091_pt1 | contig 59768 bp, 55 predicted proteins | sample TroBogepilimnion_13_FD_153003 | JGI IMG/M metagenome (GOLD analysis project Ga0214164, IMG submission 153003) | Freshwater microbial communities from Trout Bog Lake, WI - Practice 03JUN2009 epilimnion v4 | ecosystem: Environmental > Aquatic > Freshwater > Lake > Epilimnion/Euphotic zone ... | reverse complement strand
TTCAAAAGATTCTAACAGTTCTTAATAAGAACAAATTGAGTGTTAAAAATATAGCGTATTGCTTTATCCAACAGGCCGAGTACCATCAAGACGTTTTCTAACACTATAGAGATTTCAAGATGGCAATATTTTCTTATGCTCGTGTATCAACTAAAGAACAATCAACTGAAATTCAAAAGCTAGAAATTCAACGTGCAGGATTCAATGTTGACTACTATTTCGAGGATGTTGGAATTAGTGGAAAGACATCAGCAAATCAAAGACCACAGTTCTCACTTCTGTTAGACAAGATTCGTGATGGCGAGACTTTAATAGTATCTAAGCTAGATAGACTTGGACGCGATGCAATAGACGTGCTATCGACTGTTAAATTGCTCTCTGAGCGCAATATCAAGGTGATTGTGCTACAACTTGGCAATACTGACTTAACTTCAACGACAGGAAAGCTACTTCTCACGATGCTATCTGCTGTAGCTGAAATGGAGCGTTCGATGATTGTGGAAAGAACACAAGCAGGACTGGCTAGAGCGCGTGCAGAAGGCAAGATATTAGGACGTAAAAGTAAAACGACTGCTGAGCAGAAATCAGAGATTAGACAGCGATTGTCTGCTGGTGAGTCTGTTAGTTCTTTAGCACGTGCTTTTAGCGTATCAAGAGCAAGTATTATTGGAATTAGAGTCAATTAATATCTGACACAGCAATTAAGACTAGATTAGTCATGAACTCAGCGACTCAGCTTGCGCATCAAGTTAATGGCCACTTACTTGGAAACGCAAGCTGGATATGAAGATATATTACGCAGCTAGCTTGTCAGGAAACATTAGGAATTCTGGATATTTACACATCAACTTAGATGCATACAGGAGTGGATATGCATCACATTCTTGTATATCGCTTGTCATAATTTTCTTAGAGAAATAATTGTTATTGATAGTGTTGGTTCCTACTAATTGATTCATTCTGTCTAGAGTATCTCTATGTACAGCTAAAATGCTGTGGTGGTGAAGTCTTGATGGAAATGCATAAATAGGAAGTGAAGTGATTGGATCTATTTTTAATAACTTGCTCTTAGATTCATGTTCATCAATAAATGTATATGTAATTGGCTGTAAAAGTCGATGCTTGTTGTATCTAGGAGTTTCAAGTAGATATGGAAGAAACTTCTTTACATAAAAATTAATAAAAAACGTATTAATGTCAGACTCTCTATAAGTCTTTTTCTTGTATGGCAAGTAAGTTGTAGTCATATGAAATAGCACTCGATTTTCACTCACTTCAAGATTGCGCATGTAGTCTTTTAAGACGAATCTCTGTGTATTAATTCTTGGTAATTGGTAATCATCTAATTCATTCATTTTCAATTTCTTTCTACTTTCATTGAGCAAGACATAACTAATTGCTATGGAATTCATGCAATTGTTTTTGTTGATATAAATTGTCGTAGTAGATTGAAACGATGGTGAATTTCAGCTCATTTTTTCTAATCTACTAAATCTATATATGTAAAAAAGATTCTGAAAATGAGTTTTTTTGAAAATATTTTTAGATGAGCAAGTTAATACAAGAATTTACATATAAAAGTGGCAATTTGGTGTGATACATTGGTGTGATACAATCACTTTGACGACTTCAAACACTTGTCGTTGTTGAGACATCAAATCATTTGGAGCAGTTTCCCGTCACCCGCTCCATTTCTTATCTAGACCGAAATCCTTGTTTCTCAATTTGCCCCTCGATTTTAAGCTAGAATACGAAATTCCGATTTAACGCGCGTTTCACGCCAATATACACAACATGAAAAATCTCATGCCGCCATCAGTAATGACGTTTGCCGCCACAGACCCAAGTAGCGGGGCTGGCTTGCAAGCGGACATTCTGACGTTTGCTAGCATTGGTTGCCACCCTCTTTCCGTCGTGACTGGTATCACTGTGCAAGACACCGTAGGGGTTGAAAATGTAATGGTTTTTGATTCTGACTGGATCAATGAACAGGCGCGCACTATTTTAGAAGACATGCAGGTCATGGCCTTTAAAATCGGCATGATGGGTAGCGTAGAAAATGTCGCCGTGATTGCCGAAATTATGGCGGACTATCCAGACACGCCCTTGCTGATTGACCCAGTCCTGTCTTCAGGCCGTGGGGATGAGCTTGCGAATGATGAAGTACAAGCAGCGATGATTGATCTACTATTTCCACAAGCGACTTTGATTACCCCTAACAGCATCGAAGCCCGCCGCTTAGCGTTCTACAACGATGACTCTGATGAAGCAGAAAACGCCTCTTTAGATGAAAGCGCCCAGCGTCTATTAGATATTGGCTGCGAATTTGTTTTAGTCACCGGCACACATGAACGCTCACACGAGGTGGTCAACACGCTTTATGGAGAAAGCGGCCTCATCAAAGCATACAACTGGGAACGCCTACCTGGAAGCTATCATGGATCTGGATGCACACTGACTTCAGCCATCGCGGCTTGCATCGCACACGGCTTGAGTATGGAAGAAGCCATCCTTGAAGCCCAAGAATACACTTGGCAAACTCTTAAAGCAGGTTTCCGTCCTGGCATGGGCCAATATATTCCTGACCGTATGTTCTGGGCACGCGAAGACGAAGACGAATAATCAAAAACACAATGTTGAATAGCGCCAAGATTCATGGCCTGTATGCCATTACTCCTGACTTAGAAGATACTGATCTACTCTGTAAGATGGTCGAAGCGAGCATTCTAGGCGGCGCCCGTGTGATTCAATACCGCAACAAAGTCGCCAAAGAAACGCAGCGCATTGTGCAGGCGCGTGCATTACAAGCCATCTGCCTTCAACACCAAATTCCCTTGATCATCAATGATCACATTGCACTTTGTTTAGAACTGGGTGCGGCGGGCGTTCATATTGGTGGTGGTGACGGCGATATTGCAGCGGCCAAAGCTGAGATTGGCCCAGGTAAAATTTTAGGCGTGTCCTGTTACGGCGACTTTACTCGAGCTCAGAAAGCTGCCGAACTTGGTGCAGATTACGTCGCCTTTGGTGCATGTTTTCCATCCAACACCAAACCAAATGCCCCTCGCGCAGAACTTAATTTGTTTGAACTGGCCAAAACTTTACATATCCCTTGTGTTGCCATTGGTGGCATTACACTAGAAAATGTCGGAAGTGTCGTCACTGCTGGCGCTTCTGCTGTTGCAGTGATTGGCGAATTATTTAACCGAGACCTTCAAGAAATCGCGCCCTGCGCAAAACAATTTTCATCATTTTTTTAAGCCACTGGGCATATTCATCATGACATCACGCAATCAACAACTTTTTGAAAAATCACAAAAACTTATTCCTGGTGGCGTTAACTCACCGGTTCGTGCGTTTCGCTCTGTCGGCGGCACGCCAGTGTTTTTTAAACGTGGCCTTGGCTCAAAATTATGGGATGAGGACGGCAAAGAATATATTGATTACGTAGGTTCATGGGGTCCAATGATTTTAGGACACGCGCATCCTGAAGTCATTAAAACGGTGCAAGAAGTTGCACAAAATAGCCTCTCATTCGGCGCACCAACCGCCCGCGAATTGGACATGGCTGAAATGGTCAGTAAGCTTGTACCGAGTATGGAACAACTGCGTTTAGTAAGCTCTGGCACAGAGGCTACCATGAGCGCGATTCGTCTTGCGCGTGGTTTTACAGGCCGTAGCAAAATTCTAAAGTTTGAGGGCTGCTATCACGGCCATGCCGATGCCCTTTTAGTGAAAGCGGGTTCTGGCTTGCTCACTTTTGGTACACCAAGCTCAGCTGGGGTGCCCCCTGAAGTCGCAGCGCATACACTGACCCTCAGCTATAACGACATTCCAAGCTTCGAAAAACTGTTTGACGAGATTGGCAACGAAATTGCTTGTGTCATTGTGGAGCCGGTTGCCGGCAATATGAACTTGATTCCGCCAAGCAAAGGATTCTTAGAGGCGCTACGTGCGCAATGTACAAAACACGGTGCGGTGTTGATATTTGATGAGGTGATGACGGGGTTCCGTGTAGCACTAGGCGGGGCGCAAGCCCTTTACAACATCAAGCCAGATTTAACTACGCTTGGCAAAATTATAGGGGGTGGTTTACCAGTGGGCGCCTTCGGTGGTCGCGCAGACATTATGCAATGCTTAGCGCCTGTTGGTCCGGTGTATCAAGCTGGCACCCTATCAGGCAATCCTGTGGCGGTGGCAGCGGGCATGAAGACCTTGGAGCTGATTCAAGCAACAGGCTTTCATGAAAAACTCACAGCGAGTGCAAAACGCTTAGTGGAGGGACTGAGCAACGCTGCAAAAAGAGAAGGGATTGCCTTTAGTGCACAATCGGTGGGCGGCATGATTGGTGTTTACTTTAGCGAAAAAGCGCCGACGAGCTTTGAGGAGGTCATGAAGTCTGACAAAGAAGCATTTAATCACTTCTTTCATGCCATGCTCGATGAGGGCTTTTACCTTGCCCCGTCTGCGTTTGAAGCTGGTTTTGTTTCAGCTGCGCACTCGGATGCCGACATCGATGCAACAATTGCAGCGGCGAAAAAAGTTTTTGCGGCGATGAAAACAGCAAAATAAGTGTTGAAATACCTGCAAAAGCTAAGCCTTACATGCACATAGAGGTTGAAGCAGAGCATTAATGTATATAGAATTACAAGGTTTCACCGCGAAATATGTCGCTTTAGCCCCCTTCGACTTAGGTAAATGGGGCTGACATATTTAGGATGCGGATTAATTTACATTTTCCCGTGTGCTGACTTTATTAATGTTTTCTTAAAATAAAGCCAACAACAACGGGGTTAGCGGACACCAAAACCCTCGATTTGGTGTCCGTTTTTATCAGTACTGACGAGGGATAGGAAATGGGCAGCGGAATGCCAGAGCAGCAAGGTTTATATAGTCCATCTAACGAGCGCGATGCCTGTGGTCTTGGTTTTGTTGCGCACATTAAAGGCAAAAAGAGCCATCAAATCGTGCAACAAGGTTTGCAAATTCTCGCAAACTTAACCCACCGTGGTGCGACTGGTTACGACCCAAAACTGGGTGATGGTGCCGGGATCTTGATTCAAATGCCAGACGCATTTATGCGCAAAGAAGCGACTAAGCTTGGCATTAACCTTCCTGCTGTTGGTAGCTATGCTTGTGGTACCGCATTCCTTCCTCAAACTAAAAACGGCCGTGAAGCGTGCGAGTCTATTGTGGCTCGTATCATTCACGAAGAGGCGCAAACATTACTGGGCTGGCGCGATGTTCCTCGCGATAACAGTAATATCGCGCAAGCTGCTAAAGATGTTGAGCCTGTGATGCGCCAAGTATTCATAGGTCGCGGTGAGAACGTTGCCGACCAAAATGCTTTCGAACGTAAATTATTTGTGATTCGCAAGCGCATTGAACATGAAGTACGTGCACTAAAACTAGAAGATTCCGCAGAATTCTATTTCCCATCTTTGTCATCAAAAACCATCATCTACAAAGGCATGTTGCTTGCGAATGAAGTGGGTGTTTATTACAAAGACTTGCAAGATGAAGACATGGTTTCAGCGTTGGCGCTCGTTCACCAACGTTTCTCAACCAACACCTTCCCAAAATGGGATCTTGCACATCCGTTCCGCATGATCGCGCACAACGGCGAAATCAATACCGTACAAGGCAACATCAACTGGATGGCAGCCCGTCACGAATCAATGCGCTCAGCATTGATGGGTGAAGATTTAGAAAAATTATGGCCGCTCATTGTAGAAGGCCAATCTGACTCCGCAGCATTTGATAATGCGCTTGAGTTGCTAGTGGCTGGTGGCTACTCATTGCCACACGCGATGATGATGCTCATTCCTGAAGCATGGTCTAACGAGAGCGCAAGCAAGCTCATGGACGATGATCGTCGCGCTTTCTACGAATATCACGCAGCATTGATGGAACCATGGGATGGTCCAGCGGCTGTTGCATTTACAGATGGCACTACAATTGGTGCGACGCTTGACCGCAATGGCTTGCGTCCAGCACGTTACCTATTAACAGATGACGACCATGTCATGATGGCCTCTGAGATGGGCGTGCTGACATTCCCCGAAGAAAAAATCATCAAGAAATGGCGCTTACAACCAGGCAAGATGTTGCTGATTAATCTTGAAGAAGGTCGCATCATTGATGATGCTGATATTAAGAAGAGTCTTGCTGCTGCGAAGCCATACAAAGCTTGGATTGAAAAATCACGCTATTCATTAGCCGATCTTCCAAAGGTCGAAGCAAAACCAGTGATGGCAGCGAGCTTGCTAGACACACAACAAGCCTTCGGCTACACACAAGAAGATATCAAGTTCGTGATGCAACCAATGATTGCAAACGGCGAAGAAGCTTCTGGCTCTATGGGTAACGACAGCGCATTGTCTGTGCTATCTAACAAGCCAAAAGTGCTTTATCACTACTTCAAACAGTTGTTCGCACAAGTGACCAACCCACCAATCGACCCGATTCGTGAAGAGTTGGTGATGTCATTGGTGACCTTCATTGGTCCAAAACCAAATCTACTTGGCATCGATGAAACCAACCCACCGATGCGTTTAGAGGCGAGTCAACCTGTGCTCACGCTTGATGAGTTGGAACAGCTCAAGGCCATCGACAAATTAACCCAAAACCAATACCGTGCATTGACATTAGATATCACCTATCCAGTCGCACAAGGTAAAGCGGGCATGGCTGCGGCCGTTGACGCGCTATGCGCAGCAGCAAGCAAAGCCGTTCACGATGGCATTAATCTATTAATTCTTTCAGACCGCGCTATCAGCAAAGATCGTTTAGCGATCCCAGCCTTGTTAGCGACCTCTGCTACCCATCAATCATTGGTACGTGCAGGCCTAAGAACAAGTACGGGCTTAGTCGTTGATACGGGTTCTGCTCGTGAAGTCCATCACTTCGCTTTGCTTGGTGGTTACGGTGCTGAAGCAGTCTGTCCTTGGCTAGCTTTCCAATCGATTGCTGAGATGGTGGGCGGAGATACATACGAAGCCAACAAGAACTTTATTAAGGCAATCAGCAAAGGTTTGCATAAGGTTATGTCTAAGATGGGTATCTCAACTTACCAATCTTACTGTGGCGCGCAAATCTTTGAAGCGATTGGCTTGAATACCCCGTTCATTGAAAAATACTTCACTGGCACAGCCACTCACATAGAAGGCATTGGCTTGGATGAAGTTTCAACAGAAAGCTTCAACCTCCATACTGCGGCATTTGGTAATGACCCTGTGCTTGCAAATGCACTAGATGCAGGCGGTGAATATGCTTACCGTGTTCGCGGTGAAGAGCACATGTGGACCCCAGATTCGATTGCAAAACTACAACATGCAACCCGCACTGGCGAAGCAAGTACATACAAAGAGTATGCAAAACTGATCAACGACCAAAGCCGTCGTCACATGACGCTGCGTAGCTTGTTCGAGATTAAATCTGCTGGCGCGCCTGTGCCATTAGAAGAAGTTGAATCAGCAAAAGAGATCGTGAAACGCTTTGCGACTGGCGCGATGTCTTTAGGTTCTATTTCAACGGAAGCGCATGCAACATTGGCGATTGCGATGAACCGTATCGGTGGCAAATCGAACACCGGCGAAGGCGGCGAAGATCCTAAACGTTTCATCCCTGTGGCTAAAGCAAGTTCAATGGCTGAGGTCATTGGCGCAAGCTTGATTGAGCGAGATATTCCGCTCCAAGCAGGCGACTCAATGCGCTCAAAAATTAAGCAGGTTGCTTCAGGCCGCTTCGGTGTGACTGCTGAGTACTTAGCGAACGCCGATCAAATCCAAATCAAGATGGCGCAGGGTGCAAAACCTGGTGAAGGCGGTCAGTTACCAGGCCATAAGGTGAGCCCTTATATTGCTCAGTTGCGTTTCTCAGTGCCTGGCGTTGGATTAATCTCACCGCCACCACACCATGATATCTACTCGATTGAAGACTTGGCGCAGTTGATTCACGACTTGAAGAACGCGAATCCAAAAGCTGATATCTCTGTGAAATTGGTTTCTGAAACGGGCATTGGTACCGTTGCAGCAGGGGTAGCAAAAGCGAAATCAGACCACATCGTTGTGGCTGGTCATGACGGCGGCACTGGCGCATCTCCAATTTCATCGATCAAGCATGCGGGTACACCGTGGGAGCTTGGACTTGCTGAAACACAGCAAACTCTTGTGCTTAACCAATTGCGTGGTCGCGTGATCTTGCAAGTTGACGGTCAAATGAAAACCGGTCGCGACGTATTGATTGGCGCACTATTAGGTGCCGATGAGTTCGGTTTCGCAACTGCGCCGCTCGTCGTTGAGGGCTGCATCATGATGCGTAAGTGCCATCTAAATACTTGCCCAGTAGGTGTTGCAACACAAGATCCTGAACTACGTAAACGCTTCACTGGCCAACCTGAGCACGTGGTGAATTACTTCTTCTTCATTGCTGAAGAGGTGCGTGAGTTGATGGCGGGCATGGGTATCCGTAAATTTAACGATTTAATCGGCCGTGCTGATTTGCTCGATATGCAAAAGGGTATCGACCATTGGAAGCTAGCGGGTCTTGATTTCAGCAAAGTATTCCATCAACCAAAAGTGGACCAATCTGTTTCATTGTTTAACAATGATGTACAAGACCACGGCTTGAAAAATGCGCTTGATAATCAATTAATTGCACTTGCAAAACCAGCCTTAGAAAAAGGCGAAAAAGTCGCCATTGATTTGCCAATTACCAATACAAACCGCACTTGCGGCACCATGCTGTCTAACCAAGTTGCAACACGTTATGGCAATGCTGGTTTACCTAATGACACCATCAGCATCAAACTGAAGGGCACCGCAGGTCAAAGCTTTGCGGCGTTCCTCGCACACGGCATCAGCATCGAGCTCACGGGCGAGGGCAATGACTACGTGGGTAAAGGATTGTGTGGTGGTCGCATCGTGATCAAACCACCTGTCGCATTCCGCGGAATTGCCCATGAGAACGTGATTGTAGGGAACACCGTGATGTTTGGTGCAACCTCAGGTGAGAGCTACTTCCGCGGTGTTGCGGGTGAGCGCTTCTGTGTACGTAACTCTGGCGCAAGCGCAGTGGTTGAAGGCGTTGGTAATCACGGTTGTGAGTACATGACAGGCGGTACCGTTGTGGTACTCGGACAAACCGGCCTTAACTTCGCAGCTGGTATGTCTGGCGGCGTGGCTTATGTATACGACGAAGATGGTTCGTTCAACAAGCGTTGCAACATGGCCATGGTTTCACTCGAGAAGGTTGAAGCCGCGTCAACATTTACTGCAGGTAGCATCAATCACTTGAACCAAGCGGACGAAACAACGCTCCTAGCATTAATCGACAAGCACATTGCCTACACAGGCAGTGAGCGTGCGCAAGCCATTCGCGCTGACTGGGAAAATGCGAGAAGTAAATTTGTGAAGGTCATGCCAAATGAATACAAACGCGCGCTTAAAGAGCTCGCCGCTGCCAAGAAGGAGGCTGCATAATCATGGGTAAAGTTACCGGCTTTATGGAATTTGAGCGTCTTTCAGAGGCTAATCTACCAGTCACTGATCGCGTTAAGAACTACAAGGAATTTGTGCTTCATCTCACTGATGATCAAGCTAAAGTCCAAGGCGCACGTTGTATGGATTGCGGCATTCCTTTCTGTACTTCAGGCTGTCCAATCAACAACATCATTCCTGACTGGAATGACTTGGTTTATCAGCAAGATTGGAAGGGTGCGATTGACGTACTCCATTCAACTAACAACTTCCCAGAGTTCACTGGCCGCATTTGCCCAGCACCTTGTGAGGCAGCATGTACACTGAATATTAATGATGACGCGGTAGGCATTAAATCTATCGAGCACGCGATCATTGACAAGGCTTGGGAAAATAACTGGGTGGTTCCACAACCGCCAGCACAGAAAACGGGTAAGAAAATTGCGATTGTGGGTTCAGGCCCTGCAGGCATGGCCGCAGCGCAACAACTCGCACGTGCAGGTCACCACGTAGTGGTATTTGAAAAAGAAACCCGCGTGGGTGGTTTGCTCCGTTATGGGATTCCTGACTTCAAGTTTGAGAAGAGCCACATCGATCGTCGCGTGAAGCAAATGGAAGCGGAAGGCGTTGAGTTCCGCGTCAATCATATCGTTGGCGAGAACGTCAGCGCTGAAGACTTGAGCAAAGATTTTGATGCGGTGATCTTGGCGGGCGGCGCTGAGAACCCACGTGATTTGCCAGTGCCAGGCCGTGAGCTTGATGGTGTGCATTTCGCGATGGACTTTCTTCGCCCACAAAATAAAGTGGTCGCTGGCGACACGGTGCCTAACCAAATCATGGCGACCAACAAGCATGTCGTGGTGATTGGTGGCGGTGACACAGGCTCTGACTGTGTGGGTACCTCTAACCGTCATGGTGCCGTTTCAATCACGCAGTTTGAGGTGATGCCACAACCACCAGAGAAAGAAAACAAGAACCTCGTATGGCCAAACTGGCCGCTTAAACTTCGCACCTCAAGCTCTCACGAAGAGGGCTGTGAACGTGACTGGTCGATCACCACCAAGGAACTGATTGGTGAAAATGGCAAAGTGACTGCACTTAAAGGCGCTAAGGTTGAGTGGAAAGACGGCAAGATGGTTGAAGTGCCGGGCTCTGAATTCACGATTAAAGCTGACTTGGTATTGCTTGCGATGGGCTTCGTTAGCCCAATGCAAAAGGTCCTCGATGCGTTTGGTGTTGAAAAAGATGCGCGTGGCAATGCAAAAGCGACAACCGATGGTGTGGGTTGCTATACCACCTCAAAAGCTAAAGTGTTTGCAGCGGGTGATATGCGCCGTGGCCAATCACTTGTGGTTTGGGCGATACGCGAAGGCCGTCAATGTGCCCGTGCGGTTGATGAATTCCTAATGGGTTCTTCTAATTTACCTCGCTAAGTTAGCGTAAGAAAAAAGGGTGCTAAGCACCCTTTTTTCATGAATGAATTTCTTTGATAGATATAAAAATGACGACACTAAAAAACGATACCTTCCTTAGAGCCCTGATGCGCGAGCCAACGGAGTACACCCCGGTTTGGATGATGCGCCAAGCTGGCCGCTACTTACCGGAGTATCGTGAAAGTCGTAAAACCGCGGGTAGCTTTTTACAACTTTGTAAGAGCCCTGACTTCGCGACCGAGGTCACCATCCAGCCATTAGATCGCTATCCACTACTGGACGCCTCTATTCTGTTCTCTGACATTTTGACCGTGCCTGATGCGATGGGCTTGGGTCTTTATTTCGAGGAGGGCGAGGGACCAAAGTTTGAGCGAACACTACAGCAAGAAGCGGACATCCAGAAGCTTGAAGTGCCCGACATGGCGAAGCTCCAATATGTGTTCGATGCGGTCAGCCAAATCCGTAAAACTTTAGATGGTCGCGTGCCACTGATCGGCTTCTCTGGAAGCCCATGGACACTTGCCACCTATATGGTGGAGGGCAAGGGCGGGACAGACTTCCTAACCATTAAGAAGATGGCCTACGCGCGTCCTGACCTGTTGCATCACATTCTCGAGACAACCGCGCAAACGGTGATTTTATATCTTAATGCCCAAATTGCAGCAGGTGCGCAGGCCGTGATGATTTTTGATTCATGGGGTGGCGCACTTTCACACAATGCCTACCAAGAATTCTCACTCGCTTACATGCAAAAGATCGTGAATGGCCTCACCAAAACTGCTGAGGGCAAGAAGGTGCCAAGCATCGTGTTTACGAAGGGTGGGGCGCTATGGCTTGAAGCACAAGCAGCCATTGGGGCGGATGCACTGGGCCTAGATTGGGCGGTCAACATTGGCGAAGCAAGAAAACGTGTTGGCGATAAGGTCGCACTTCAGGGCAATATGGACCCTGCGATCCTGCTATCGACACCAGAAGCGATTGAAAAAGAGGTTGCCACTATCTTGGCGAGCTTCGGCAAGGGCCACGGCCACGTGTTCAACCTTGGTCATGGCATCACGCAGTGGACACCGCCAGAGAACGCAGCAGCCTTCCTTTCAGCGGTTCGTCAACACAGTCAAGCGTACCACCAGTCATAACGTACTCGGACAAAACCCTAGAATTCCATTGGGTCAACGTCCACACTCCATCGTACCTTCGCCGCCAATTTACTTGCACGTAATTGCGGCGTGAGTGCAGCGAGTAGCTTCTGCAGTGCACCACGCTGGGTTGCCTGCATCAGAATCTGTCCTCGCTCCATCCCTTTTAATTTTTCCATCTGCGCACGCATGGGGTCATACGTTAAGACGTGCTGGCTCAAGCCGCGCGCAAGCTCAAAGGCAAAATTTAGAAAAGCCTCCACATCACGATAATTGCTAGCCTCTGCTCGCAATAAAGCCAAGAAACAGAAGGGTGGAAACTGGGCCATCTCCCGCTCCTGTAAAAGAGTTTGCGCATAGGCAGGATAGTCTTGGCTTCGCAAGGCGTTGAACAGGTGATGGCTGGGGAATGCGGTTTGGATAAGGACCTCACCCGGCTTTTCAGCTCGCCCGGCGCGACCAGAGACCTGCATGAGCTGTGCGAATAATCGCTCAGCCGCTCGAAAGTCGGGACTAAATAATGCGCTATCGGTATCAATCACCCCGACAAGGGTGAGGTTGGGGAAGTCATGACCCTTCGCCAGCATCTGCGTACCAATTAAAATATCAATCTCATTCGCATGCACGGCCGTCAAGATGTCGTTAAGTGCCTCTTTACGACTCGTACTATCTCGATCAACACGCTGAATCTTAGCGCCCGGGAATAACTGGTTTAGGGTCTCCTCTAAACGCTGGGTACCATGCCCCGTTGGGTGCAAATCCGCGTTGCCGCAACTTGGGCACTGGCGCACCATTTTCTGCTCATGACCACAATGATGGCAGCGCAATCGGCCCTGCTTGAGATGCACCACCAAGCGACTACTGCAACGCATGCAAGGTGCAATCCAATGACAAGCACTGCATAGCAAGACCGGCGAATAGCCACGCCGATTAATAAACAATAGACTCTGCTCACCACGCTCTAAGCGCTCACGCATGGCATTGACGAGCACAGGGGTGAGCCCGTTGGTGCTTTCTAGTTTCGTAGTATCGATACAACGGATATTGGGGAGAGCCGACTGCGCAACCGCACGGCTGTTTAAACTAAGCAGGGTGTATTTGCCTGTTTGTGCGTTCTGCCAGGTCTCGAGTGCTGGCGTAGCACTACCCATCACGATGGGCACCTTGTTACGCTGCGCTCGAACCATGGCAACGTCACGTGCGTGGTAGCGCATGCTGTCCTGCTGCTTATAGGAACCGTCGTGTTCCTCATCCACTAAAACCACTTTTAAATTTGGGATCGGCGTGAATACTGCCAGACGCGTACCGATGATAATTCTGGCTTGCCCTGACTGCGCCAAACGCCAATTTTGTAAGCGCTCGCTCTCGCTTAAATTACTGTGTAGAGAGACAAGAGGAAAATGTGGCAGGCGATTTCTAAAGCGCGCCTCAAGCTGCGGGGTAAGATTAATTTCGGGCACCAACACCAGCGCCTGGGCGTCTGGTTCTGTCAAGATTTGCTGGAGGATCTGCATGTAGACCTCGGTCTTGCCACTCCCCGTGATGCCGTGAAGTAAGAACGGCTTAAACTGATGAACACACGCGATGACCTGACTCACCGCATGCGTTTGCTCTTCGTTAAGATCAGGCGGGGGAACAGGTTCGTTGCTCGATTTAAATCCAGACAAGACCTGCTCGGCTGTGATCCAGCCCTTTTCTCGGAAAGCCTCGATCGCAGAACGCCAGCTCGCGGAGATCTCTTTGAGCGCGGACTCGGTTAGAGCGCCATCCTGGAGAGCTAAAAATATCCTGCGTTGCACCGCCTGACGCGCCGGAATTTCTTCAATGTTCGCCCCTGAAATTTCCGGGCTGAGCGTGTATAAAAACTGCTTCCTTGAGATGGCCGGCTCAATTTGTTTGAGCCGCGTTGGCAAGCTCGCGAGTAGCGCCTGTCCAAATGGATATTGATAGTAATCCGCACAGAATCTTAATAGCCCAAAGGTATCCGCATCAAGCGTTGGTTCTCCATCAAAAACCTGGGTGATCGATTTCAGCTTCTCAATAGCAAACTCGCTCTTATCCGTGATGCCCACCACCACGCCCACGACCTTACGTGTGCCGAAGGGCACAACGACTCGCTGACCAATGTGAACGCTAAACCCACCATCGAGATAATCGAAAAGTCGGTCTAGGGGGACGTCCAGAGCAATTTGAAGAATGTTTTTTTGCATTAACGCTAGGTAAACACTAGATAAAATCGAATAGGGGATGAGCGCAAGCACTCAATGAGTTAAAATACACCTTTTATACCTCTTAGATATTTTGCCTTGAAAGCACATCTTACCGAATTACTAGCCCAAGCCGCAAAAAGCTTAACGCAAAACGCAGATTTTGATGCGTCTAATTTAGCGATTCAGCTTGAGCGTCCAAAAAATAAAGACCACGGCGACTTCTCAACAAACTTAGCCATGTTGCTGGCGAAACCACTACGTCAAAACCCACGTGCGATTGCAGAGAGCTTAATCAAAGCCCTGCCAACGTCCGCCTACGTTGAAAAGGTCGAGATCGCCGGTGCCGGCTTCGTTAACTTCTACCTTGGTGCCAACGCGAAACAAGCCGTGATCGGTTTAATCGCTGCACAGGGCGAGAAGTTTGGTCACAACACCATCGGTCAAAACCGCAAGGTACAGGTTGAGTTTGTATCTGCCAATCCAACTGGCCCACTTCATGTAGGTCATGGCCGCGGAGCGGCAGTTGGTGACTGCTTGGCTCGCCTACTTGATGCAAATGGCTGGGCGGTGACACGTGAATTTTACTACAACGATGCGGGCGCGCAGATTGATAATCTGACACATTCCGTTCAGCTTCGCTGTCGTGGTGTCACACCAGATGACCCACTCTGGCCAGAGGCTGGTTACCGCGGCGACTATATTGCTGATGTTGCGAAGGCTTATCTCAACAAAGAAACCGTGATTGCTGACGACATGTCAGTGACCGCCACCGGGGACGTGGAAGATGCAGAATCCATTCGCGCTTTCTCCGTCGCCTACCTTCGCCACGAGCAGGATTTAGATCTAAAAGCTTTCCAAATTAAATTCGACGTGTTCTCACTTGAGTCTGCCCTTTACACAGACGGCAAGGTCGAAAATACAGTCCAAAGTTTAATTGCGAGCGGCCACACTTACGAGCAAGACGACGCACTTTGGTTAAAGACCACGGACTTTGGCGATGACAAGGACCGCGTGATGCGCAAGACGGATGGTGGCTATACTTACTTTGTCCCCGATGTTGCCTACCATGTGGATAAATGGAATCGTGGTTTTGACCGTGTCATCAACGAGCAGGGTGCAGATCATCACAGCACGATCACCCGTGTTCGCGCAGGCTTGCAGGCGTTGAACGTTGGCATCCCCAAGGGCTGGCCAGATTACGTGTTACACCAGATGGTCACCGTGATGCGCGGTGGTGAAGAGGTCAAGCTTTCCAAACGTGCTGGCAGCTACGTCACACTTCGCGATCTGATTGAGGAGGTTGGCTGCGACGCAACTCGCTACTTCTTAGCCGCACGACGTGCAGACTCACAACTCATTTTTGATATTGATTTAGCGCGCGCACAAACCAACGACAACCCTGTCTACTACATCCAATACGCACATGCGCGTATTTGCAGTGTGTTAGCCCAGTGGGCTGGCGATGCAACAAGCCTAGCGAAGGTCGACTTAAGTCCACTGAACAGCGCGCATGATGCTGCACTGATGCAGCGCCTAGGCGAATTCCCAGAGGTGGTGGAGAATGCAGCCAATGATCTTGCACCGCATACAATCGCAAACTACCTAAAAGATTTGGCGAGCGACCTACACAGCTTCTACAATGAGCATAAGATCTTGGTTGAAGATGAAACGACCAAGTTGGCGCGCCTTGCTTTAATAAATGCAACACAGCAAGTTCTTAGAAATGGCCTACAATTATTAGGTGTTAGCGCACCGAATAAGATGTAAGAATTTTTTTCGATTCAAAATAAGTTACTCACTGGATATGAATATGAGCAGAGACTACAAACCAGCACCGCCTAAACCTGAGACCAAGCCTAACCCGTTCTTAAATGGTTTGATCGTGGGCTTACTCGTTGGTGTCGCCATCGCGGTTGGCTTTACTGTCTACATCAAGGGCGGCGAGAGTCCATTTAGTGCGAAGACAGAACCAGCGGTTACCGTTGAGTCTGGCAACCCAGTCGATCCTAAGAAGGATACTAAGGCTGAAGAGGCGCCAACCAAGGACCGTTTTGAATACTACAACATCCTGCCTGGCAATGAGTCTAAGGTGACCGAACAAGAGATCAAGCAGCTAGAAAATAATGCACAGAAGGAAGCTTACTTCCTCCAAGTTGGCGCATTTAAAACTGAGCAGGAAGCCGATAACGTGAAGGCGAAGCTAGCGCTCCTTGGACTTGAGGCGATCATTCAAACAGCCACCACCCCAGACCACGGCGTCTTACACCGTGTTCGTGTTGGCCCTTTTGCAGACCCTTCACAACTGACTAAAACCAGGAGCGACCTCGTTGAGAATGGCTTCAAACCTGATTTAATTAAGGTGAATACCAGCACGCCTCAATAAGGGCTAAACATTTAGACTGTCATCGCAAACCACCGCGGTGCGTTAATGAAGATGTAATCGTTAATTTTAGAGATTGATTAAGGACTTAACATGAAGAAATTGCTTACCGCATTGATGCTATTAGTTTCCACAACGGTGATGGCAGACACGCCGCAAAATGGCACAGAATTTAGCCAAACAGTGCAGGTTATCCCAACCGACAATCCTTCTAAGATCGAGGTAACGGAGCTGTTCTGGTACGGCTGCCCGCACTGCTACGCACTAGAGCCTCAACTTGCGGCTTGGGTTAAGGCGCTTCCTAAGGACGTGACCTTCAAACGTGTTCCAGGCTTACCACGTCCTGATTGGGCGCCAATGGCGAAAGCTTACTACGTGATGGATGCATTGGGCTTAACTGAGAAACTTCACAGCAAGCTATTTGATGCATTGCACAAACAAAAAGCCTTTCTACCGAACGATGAAAAGGCAACGATCGATTGGATCACTAAAGAGAGTGGCCTAGACCGTAAGAAGGTTGAGAACGAGTTCAACTCATTCTCACTAAATACCAAGCTCAACCAAGCGGCACAAATTTTCCGTGCCTCTGGTGCAACCGGCGTACCTACCCTCATCATCGATGGCAAGTACATCACCTCTGTGACCATGGCTGGCGGCAACCAAGAAGTATTTAACGTTGTGAACTACATCATCGAAAACATTCGCAAAGATAAAGCCGCTAAAAAATAAGTTAAAGACACTCACCCGTGTCAGCACTTAAAGTTTTTATCACCGGCGCCTCTAGTGGCATAGGGCAAGCTCTCGCTGAGCACTATGCCAAAGAGGGTGCCATCATTGGTCTCGCTGCGCGGCGACAAGACCTCCTCAACACCCTCCAAGATTCCCTCACCACCGAAACAATGACCTACGCACTCGATGTTCGAGATGCCGAGGCGTTAGCAGGGGCTGCGAACGACTTTATTTCGCGCTTTGGTGCACCTGATATTGTGATCGCGAATGCGGGCGTAAGTGCCGGCACGCTGACCGAGAACCGGGATGACATCAAGACCTTCAAGGGCGTAATTGATATCAACCTGCTCGGTATGGTGCATACCTTTCAGCCCTTCATTAAATCCATGAAGCAAGCGGGCAAGGGGAGCTTAGTTGGGATAGCAAGCGTGGCTGGCATTAGAGGGCTTCCAGGAGCTGGTGCCTATAGTGCCTCGAAGGCGGCGGTGATTGCCTACCTAGAAAGCCTTCGAGTCGAGCTGAGTATTAATGGCATTCATGTCACCACCATCGCGCCTGGCTATATCAAGACACCGATGACCGACATCAATGAGTACGCGATGCCGTTTCTCATGGCGCCGGAGGTTGCCGCCAAAAAATTCGCGCAAGCCATCGCCAAGAAAAAGCGATTCATCGTCATCCCATGGCAGATGGGCTGGCTCGCAAGGCTCATGCGCTTCTTACCCCCATGGCTTTGGGACACCATGATGAAACACGCGCCGCGTAAAGCGCATGCGAAGTGGGATTGGCTCTAATGCTCAATCTCTCCATCCATAGTATCCAGTTCACCATAGAAATTGTCGCCATCTTTGCGTTTGCACTGTCCGGGCTCATCGCCGGAATTAGGAAGCGGATGGATGTGGTCGGGCTATGTATCGTGAGCGGGGTGGCAGCGTTTGGTGGCGGGACACTGCGTGACATCCTGCTCGATCGCCGCCCATTCTTCTGGGTGAACCACTCGATATGGTTATGGGCCTTAATTGCGACCTGTCTCTTCGCGATGCTTTTTATGCGGGAGCGTCATATTGGCCTTACCGAAAAAGCGATTCAGGTACCAGATGCACTCGGGCTTGGGCTATTTACCGCGCTCGGTACACAAATTGCATTGGAGGTCGGGATGCCTGCAATCGTTGCGGCGCTGATGGGGATGATGACGGCGGTGTTTGGTGGGGTGCTCAGGGATATTTGCTGTAACGAGATTCCTAAAGCTTTCAGTGACCATCAGCCCTACGCAGTGCTCGCTTTCCTAGGGAGCTGGTTACTCATCGGGCTCACGGTGTTGAACTTACCAGAGGGTCTGATTTTATTCTTAGCCGCAAGTTTCACCACCATATTGAGACTGCTAGCGATCCATTTCAAATGGCAGCTACCCAGCCAAAGAATGACCAAGTCCTAGTGGCTGGTTTCGCGCTTTCTCCAAAGATCTAGGTATTCGTCTGACTGGTTGAGGAGGTCCTCGTTCATCTCCTCAAACTCATTTGCTGGCGGCATGTCAGCCTCCTTGGAGATGGCGGTATAACCTAACCCCAATTTACCACCCTCAATCTTAAAACCAATAAACTCCAGAATTGTGGGGAACATATCGAAGTGCAGGATCTGCTCACGATTCTTCACTGGAGGTTTAGCAGAAATGAGCTCGTTAAATACGTGGCGCTCTTTGACCTTCTCAAGCTTATCGTAAACCGGGTTCTCCATCGCCAAATGGTCACCCAAGATCACCACGTTGGTATCCCTAAAGTACTTGTTCTGCTGCATGAACACCAAGAGTTCAGCCACCTGGTTTGAGGTGCACTCCACGATCCCGTTAAAATCTTTAATGCCATGTGCCTTACAATATTTAGAGAAGTGGCCATCTGGCCCATGGGTATCAATGGTGTTGAAGGTCAAATTAAACGGCTGGTTTTGGGCGTGTAGTTTGATGAGCTTCGCCTTAACGAGGGCCAAGAGATCATCATCATAGAGACCCCAGAAGTTCATGTCCTTGGCAGTTCGGTTTCCCTTTAACTCCTCTCGGCCATAGACCTCATCATAATGATGATCCTCGAAGAACTTACCCTTGCCCGAGAACGCAAGCGCGTCACCTGCCATGTAGACGTTGTGGTAGCCGGCATCATGCAGGATGTCACCCAAACAAACGGCGTTCGGCAGGAAAGACTTGATATTCTCACCCTGATCGTTGCCGTCATATAGGCTCACGCTCTTAAGTGGCAGTCCGCACTGGGTGGCGGTAATCCCCGCGATCGTCCAACCCGTCCCAGGCGCTTGTTGGAATCGACCAAAACTCACCCCGTTAAAGTGCTCGAGACTCGTGACCAAGTCCTTACCAAAAATCTTAGGGTCCTTATAAGTGTCCTCTAAGCTCTCTACATAGATGATAACTAGGTTCTTAGGTTTAACCGCCTCAACCTTCACCGTGGCGGGATACACGTAATGCGCTGCAAAGTAGTCCTTACCGAATTGGTTATGGACAAAAGCCGTCACTGAAAACTGCACGCAGAAATAGGTAGCCGAAGCGATGAGGGTATAGAGCGGGGCCCGGTGGTTGATGAACCAGTAGAACACCTTCACGACGTGCAGGTTAGCCAATCTCGCTGGTTTCGTGAGCCAGTGTGTTGAGCCATGGGTCAGGAAGAGTGCAATGGATGACTCGATGAGAACAAGCGCGACTGAAAGACTTGCTGGGAGCGCTATGCACCACTTGAGGAAACTCTTGATGAGTGCGGTATCGGTATCCACCAAGCCATCCATGCCGAACTGCGCATGGTAGAGCACCTGCTCGAGCGATGGCTCCCCAAAGTTATCGGCAATCCAATACGCGATTGCCGTCAGGAAGAAGGCGAGCAGATAGGTTAGAAACCGAATCAGCGCACGAAGCTGATGACGATGGCGATTATGGATTTGTTGAATACGCGTCAGCATGTGAACAGCTCCGACAACGCGTTATTCAACGGTCACAGATTTAGCAAGGTTACGCGGTTTGTCTACGTCCGTACCCTTGAGTAGCGCGGCATGGTAGGCCAGCATCTGCACAGGGATCGTGTGTAGGATTGGGGAGAGCACACCCACATGGCGCGGTGTACGGATCACGTGAACGCCTTCACTTTCAGCGAAATGGCTGTCGGCATCCGCAAACACGAATAGCTGACCACCGCGGGCCGCAACCTCCTGCATGTTGGATTTCACCTTCTCGAGGAGGGCATCATTCGGGGCGATCACCACGATAGGCATATCACTATCTACAAGCGCCAATGGCCCATGCTTTAACTCGCCAGCAGGATAGGCTTCGGCGTGGATGTAAGAGATCTCCTTGAGCTTCAGCGCGCCCTCTAAGGCGATTGGATAGTGGATGCCACGACCCAAGAAAAGTGCGTGATGTTTATTGGCGAAGGCTTTTGCCCACTCGCGAATTTGTGGCTCAAGGTTGAGGGCATGCTGCACGCTCACTGCAAGCTGACGGAGCGCGTTGAGATACTCATGCTCCTTGGCCTTATGTAAGAGACCTCGTTGCTTCGCGAGCGTTGCCGCCAAGGTAAAGAGTGCCACCAACTGTGTCGTAAATGCCTTGGTCGATGCCACACCAATCTCAGCCCCAGCACGCGTGTAGAACACGAGCGCTGATGCTCGGGGGATGGCGCTCTCCTGCACATTACAAATGGCGAGGGTGAGATTCTGTCCCAAAGATTTAGCGTGCTTGAGGGCCTCCATCGTGTCGAGCGTCTCGCCTGACTGTGAGATGGTGACGATTAATTGCTTGGGGTTAGGCACGGATTGACGGTAGCGGTATTCGCTCGCAATCTCCACGCTCGTTGGGAGCTTGGCGATGTCCTCGATCCAATACTTTGCGGTCAGGGCCGCGTAGTAGCTGGTGCCCGCCGCCAAGATCAGGATGCTATCAACCTGATTAAAAATTTCTTCTGCACCTTCGCCAAAAAGCGCTGGGGAAAACTTGTTGTCATCGATCAGTGCTTCGATCGTGTCGGTGAGTGCACGTGGTTGCTCGTGGATCTCCTTCTGCATGAAATGCGCATAGGGACCAAGCTCCATCGATGCCAAGGACACATCACTCATGTGGATCTTGCGTGTGACGGTTTTACCATCTGCCCCAAACACCGTCACGCCATCACGGCGAATTTCCGCAACGTCACCATCCTCTAAGTACATGACCTTGCGTGTTACAGATAACACAGCCGAAACGTCAGATGCAATGAAGTTCTCACACTCACCCAAGCCAACCAGGAGCGGACAACCAAAGCGCGCAGTAATCATCGCGTTCGGCTCTTTCACAGAGATCACGCTGATGGCAAACGCACCGGTTAACTCAGCCACCGCCTTTTGTGTCGCAGCGAGTAGCGCAAGCCCTTGGTTGTGGTAGTAGTGGATGAGATGGGCAATCACCTCGGTGTCGGTCTGTGACTCGAACACATACCCTAATTGTGCAAGGCGATCGCGTTGCTCGTCATGGTTCTCGATGATGCCGTTGTGTACTACAGCAATCTCACCCTTTGATACATGTGGGTGCGCATTGCTCTCGGTCACCCCGCCATGTGTTGCCCAGCGGGTGTGTCCAATACCAATCTGGCCGTTTAGCTGAACCTCGTTTGCCTTGTCTGTCATCGCCGCCACACGTCCAACCGCACGCACGCGCTCGATTGACTGACCATTAAGCACGGCAATGCCTGCTGAGTCATAGCCGCGATACTCGAGACGGCTTAAGCCCTCGATCAGGGTTGAGACGATGTTTCTATTTGCAATAGCGCCAACGATGCCACACATAGGATTCTTTCTAGTAACTCTTTAATTATTTTTTAACTGGGCGTTTCCAGCCGGCAATGCTCTTCTGATCCTTTGCCCTACAGAAGGTGAGCTGACCCGCGGGCGCGTTCTTCGTAATGGTAGAACCAGCCGCAATTGTAGCACCTTCGCCGATGACGACAGGGGCGACGAGCTGGGTATCTGATCCAATAAACACATCATCCTCGATGATGGTCCTATATTTATTCACGCCGTCATAATTACAGGTGATCGTACCAGCGCCGATGTTGACGTGCTTACCGATGGTTGCATCACCCACATAACTTAGATGATTCACCTTGGAATTTGCGCCGACCTGACTATTCTTGATCTCAACGAAGTTGCCCACGTGTGCCGCCTCCGCAATCTCTGCGCCTGGGCGAAGGCGTGCATAAGGACCGAGCCTGCAATGAGCGTCCACACTTGCTTGGTCGATGTGGGTGAAAGCCGCGATCACGCTCCCCACACCAATGCTGCTATCCTTGATCACGCAGTAAGGCCCAACCTTCACGCCGTCCGCTAACTTCACCTGGCCCTCAAATACGCAGCCCACATCAATCTCAACATCCTTGCCAACGATTAATTCACCCCGCACATCGATCCTGTTTGGATCTGCCAAGGTTGCCCCAGCCTGCATGAGCGATGAGGCATTGCGCGTCTGATAGACGCGCTCTAGGTTAGCAAGGTCAGACTTCGAGTTAACCCCCTCAACGGAGGCCTCATCATGGGTGATCTCTGCGGCTACATTAAGGCCATCATTAACAGCCATCGCCACGATATCCGTGAGGTAGTATTCGCCCTGAGCATTATTATTGCTGAGCTTCGATAACCATGCCTTTAAATTTTTATTATTGACCGCGATGATGCCTGTGTTCACCTCTGTGATCGCGCGCTCAACTTCGGTCGCATCCTTATGCTCAACGATGGCGAGAATCTGTTGCTGCGCATTCCTGACGATACGGCCATAGCCCGCTGGATTTTGCTTGCTAACCGTCAATAGGCCAAGCGCTTCAGTCTTCTCGAGGAGTGATAAGCAGCTCTGCTGATTGAGGAGTGGAACGTCACCGAGCAGGATGAGGGTTACTCCCTCTTCGTCCAGATGGGGTACCGCCTGCAACACAGCGTGGCCCGTCCCGAGCTGCTCCTTCTGTTCAACCCATGCGATGTCCGCTTGCGCAAATGCCTTAGGCACTGCATCACCGCCGTAACCGTACACGACAACCATCTTGCTTGGGCTTAACTGTTTTGCGGCCTCGATCACGTGGGCGAGTAGAGGCTTTCCGGCCAATCGATGTAATACCTTGGGCATAACGGACTGCATCCGCGTGCCCTTACCCGCAGCAAGTATCACGATGTTCAGGTTTTTTATACTCATATTTGAATGAATGCTTTTGGTTTTACGCGATGTGCTTCATTGTAATGGAATCAGGGCTATATAACAAAAAAGGCAGCCTCGGCTGCCTTTCTTTTTTGCTTTTAAAACAATGCTGCTTAGTGAGTTGTTTTACGTAACTTAGCAATCGCTTGTAGTTGAGCCAATGCCTCAACCAACTCGCTTTGCGCCAATGCGTAATTAACTTCGCTCGCGTTGCTCTTCAAGGTTTCTTCAGCAAGACGTTTAACTTCCAACGCTTTTGCCTCATCCAAGTCATGACCACGGATCGCTGTATCAGCAAGTACGGTCACTAGGCCTGGTTGAACCTCTAGAATGCCGCCAGAAACAAAGATTAATTGTTCATCGCCTGCTGCTAATTTAATTCGTAACGCACCTGGCTTAATACTTGTAAGCATAGGCGTGTGACGTGGATAAATACCAACCTCACCCATCAATGCAGGTGCGACAACGAACTCTGCCTCACCTGAAAAGATAGATTCTTCAGCACTGACTACATCGATTTGTATTGTTGTTGCCATATTAGTTACCTATTTGCTTTCTGTCTGTTTAGCTAGTTTTTATAGCAAATTACAGAGTTTTAGCTTTTTCTACAGCCTCTTCAATCGCACCAACCATGTAGAACGCTTGTTCTGGCAAGTGATCGTAGTCACCATTCACAATACCCTTGAAGCCTTTGATTGTGTCTTTCAATGGCACGTACTTACCAGGTGCGCCAGTAAACACTTCAGCTACGTGGAAAGGTTGTGACAAGAAACGTTGGATCTTACGTGCACGGGCAACAGCCAATTTATCTTCTGGTGCCAACTCGTCCATACCAAGAATCGCAATAATGTCGCGCAATTCTTTGTAACGTTGTAGTGTTTGTTGAACGCTACGAGCAACTGTGTAGTGCTCTTCACCAACGATTAATGGATCCAATTGACGTGATGTTGAATCAAGTGGGTCAACCGCTGGGTAAATACCCAATGAAGCGATGTCACGTGACAACACAACTGTTGAGTCCAAATGTTGGAACGTTGTTGCTGGTGATGGATCGGTCAAGTCATCCGCAGGCACGTAAACCGCTTGAATAGAAGTAATAGAACCAACCTTAGTAGATGTAATACGCTCTTGTAAACGGCCCATTTCTTCTGCCAATGTAGGTTGGTAACCTACAGCTGATGGCATACGACCTAGCAACGCTGATACTTCAGTACCAGCCAATGTGTAACGGTAGATGTTATCCACGAAGAACAAGACGTCACGGCCTTCGTCACGGAATTTTTCAGCCATCGTCAAACCTGACAACGCAACACGTAAACGGTTGCCTGGTGGTTCGTTCATTTGACCGAACACCATCGCTACTTTTGATTCAGCCATGTTGTCTAGCTTAATAACGCCAGCTTCTGCCATCTCGTGGTAGAAGTCGTTACCTTCACGAGTACGTTCACCTACACCCGCGAACACTGACAAACCTGAGTGCTCTTTAGCGATGTTGTTAATAAGCTCAAGCATGTTAACTGTTTTACCCACACCAGCACCGCCGAACAGACCAACTTTACCGCCCTTAGCAAACGGACATACCAAGTCAATCACCTTGATACCTGTTTCTAGCAAATCTACTGATGGAGACAATTCTTCAAAAGTAGGTGCGTGTTGGTGAATTTCACGACGTTCGTCAGTTGCGATTGGACCAGCTTCGTCGATTGGACGGCCTAAAACGTCCATCACACGACCTAGTGTCGCTTTACCTACTGGTACAGAGATACCAGCGCCAGTAGCTTTCACTGCCATGCCGCGACGTAAACCGTCACTTGAACCCATCGCAATGGTACGAACAATGCCGTCACCTAATTGCTGTTGAACTTCGAATGTCAGGCCAGCTTCTGCTGTAGAACCCGCTTCGTCTAATACCAAGGCTTCATAAACCTTAGGCATTTGGTCACGTGGAAATTCCACGTCAACAACAGCGCCGATACACTGTACAACTTTACCTTGACTCATCTTAATGATCCCCATCTATGCTTAATTCGATATTTATATTCGATATTGATGTCGTTATTAACCCGATACCGCTGCCGCACCACCGACGATTTCAGAAATTTCTTTCGTGATCGCTGCTTGACGCGCTTTGTTATAAACCAGTTTCAATTCGCCAATCACAGTCTTCGCATTATCAGACGCTGCCTTCATCGCAACCATACGAGCGCTTTGCTCGGATGCCATGTTTTCTGCGACTGCTTGATAAATGACTGATTCAACATAACGAACCATCAAATCATCAATCACCACCTGCGCATCAGGCTCGTAGATGTAATCCCAGTGACCTTTAGGTGCACCAAGGTTTTCACCTGAAAGTGGTAGTAGCTGCTCTAATTTCGTTTCTTGTTTCATCGCGTTAATGAATTTGTTGTACACAACATACAACTGATCAATTTCGCCAGCAACGTAAGCATCTAGCATCACTTTAATTGGGCCGATAAGTTTTTCCATCTGCGGTGCATCGCCCAAACCAGTCATCTGTGATTTCACATTTGCACTGATACGGTTCATCAGGCCCAAGCCCTTGTTACCGATTGCACACACTTGTACAGAAAGATTTTCAGCTTCCCAAGCTTGCATTTGATTTACTGCAACGCGCAACACGTTAGTGTTTAAGCCACCGCACAAACCTTTGTCAGAAGTTACAACGATCACGCCGACGTTCTTAACGCCTTCACGTTTAACTAAGAAAGGGTGCTTGTACTCTGGCTCAGCATGAGACATGTGAGCCGCAACATTGCGAATCTTTTCTGCGTATGGACGGGCAGCGCGCATACGATCCTGCGCTTTACGCATTTTCGATGCCGCCACCATTTCCATGGCTTTAGTGATCTTGCGTGTATTTTCTACACTCTTGATCTTGGTTCTAATTTCCTTACTACCAGCCATTATTTAGCTCCAGCTTGAGTACGAATTAATAAGCGCTATTTGCTTTGAAATCTTCAATAGCTGATGTCAATTCTTTGTCATCCTCTTTTGATAGATCTAAAGTAGATTCAATACGCTCTACCAAGCCCTTGTATTTAGCCTTGATGAATGCATGTAATGCAGATTCAAACGCTAATACCTTATTGACTGGCACGTCATCCAAGTAACCCTTGTTCGCTGCTTGCAAGCTGATTGCCATTTCTGAAACAGAAAGTGGTAAGTATTGCGCTTGCTTCATCAATTCAGTTACCAAGCGACCGCGTTCAAGTTGCTTACGTGTTGCCTCATCCAAATCTGAAGCGAACTGAGCAAACGCTGCCAATTCACGGTATTGCGCAAGTGCCAAACGTACACCGCCACCAAGCTTCTTAACAACTTTAGTTTGCGCAGCACCACCAACGCGAGACACTGAAATACCAGCGTTAATCGCAGGACGGATACCAGCGTTGAACAAGTCTGTTTCCAAGAAGATCTGACCGTCAGTAATCGAAATCACGTTAGTTGGAACGAATGCAGAAACGTCACCAGCTTGTGTTTCAATGATTGGCAATGCAGTCAATGAACCTGTTTTACCTTTAACTTCACCATTAGTGAATTTTTCTACGTACTCTTCGTTCACACGCGCTGCACGCTCTAACAAACGTGAGTGGAGATAGAACACGTCACCTGGGTAAGCTTCACGGCCTGGTGGACGGCGTAGTAGTAGAGAGATTTGACGGTAAGCAATCGCTTGTTTTGTCAAATCATCGTAGATGATCAATGCGTCTTGACCACGGTCACGGAAGTATTCACCCATCGTACAACCTGAGTACGGTGCAATAAATTGCAACGCTGCAGAGTCAGATGCTGAAGCCGCAACAATGATTGTGTACTCAAGTGCACCATATTGTTCTAGCTTACGTACCACGTTAGCAATTGTTGAAGCCTTTTGGCCAACCGCTACGTAGATACAGGTCATGTTTTGACCTTTTTGGTTGATGATCGCATCAACCGCAACTGCTGTCTTACCTGTTTGACGGTCACCAATGATCAATTCACGTTGGCCACGGCCAACTGGAACCATTGAGTCAATCGCTTTAATACCAGTTTGAACTGGTTGAGAAACTGATTTACGTGCAATAACGCCTGGCGCAACTTTTTCAATTTTGTCAGTCATTTTTGCGTTGATTGGGCCCTTGCCGTCGATTGGACGACCTAGCGCATCAACTACACGGCCGATAAGCTCTGGGCCTACTGGCACTTCCAAAATACGACCTGTACATTTACATACGTCGCCTTCAGTAATGTGTTCGTAATCACCAAGAACAACTGCACCCACTGAGTCACGCTCAAGGTTTAACGCTAAACCGAATGTGTTGCCTGGGAACTCGATCATTTCACCAGCCATTACATTTGATAGGCCGTGAATACGAACAATACCGTCCGTTACTGAAACAACTGTACCTTGTGTACGTGCTTCAGCAGTCGTGGAGAAATTCTCCAATCGGCTTTTAATCAGTTCACTGATTTCTGATGTTGATAACTGCATTTTTATGTCTCCTGACCTATGATGGTCTAAACTTTTAAGTGTCTAACCTTTAAGCGTGTATGCAAGTGACTGCAATTGGCCGCGTACTGATGCATCAATCACCGTATCGCCAACAACAATTTTGATCCCACCGATTAATTCAGGATCCAATTTCACTTGAGCTTCAATTTTTTTACCAAACTTCGCTTCCAATTGCTTCACTAAAGCACTTACTTGCGCGTCGGTTGGTGTTGAAGCCGCTGTTAATTCAGCCTCTAGCGTACCTTCATCGAGTGCTTTTAATTCCTCAAACGCAGCCACAATGTCGGCAATAATTACTAATCGATCATTCTCGACTAATAGTTTTACCAAATTCACTGCCGCATCACTTAACTTGCCATCAAAAATGGCAAGCAGTGCGCGCTCAAGTTCACTTGAAGGTAACTTAGGGTCGTCGATCAAAGCCTTAACCTGCGCGTTATCAGAAACCGCAGCAATTAAAGCTAACTCTTCAGACCACTTAGCTAGTGCCTTTTTTTCCTTAGCCAAGCGGAATACCGCTGTGGCATAAGGTCTCGCTATCGTTATCGCTTCAGCCATGATTTACCAAGGCCTCCTAAAGCTCTTTAGCGATTGCAGTTAAAATCTCTGCGTGCGCTTTAGCGTCAATTTCTTTACGCAAGATTTTTTCAGCACCAGCGATTGCTAACGTCGACACTTGTTGACGTAGGCCTTCTTTGGCACGGTTAATCTCTTGCTCGATTTCTGCTTTTGCACCAGTGATAATGCGATCGCCTTCAGCTTTAGCTGTGCCTTTAGCATCTTCCACGATTTGTGTCGCACGCTTTTCAGCAAGCGCCAAGATCTCAGATGCTTTTACCTTAGCTTCAGCAAGTGCTTCAGAAGCACGCTTTGAAGACTGCTCTAATTCAGCACGGCCTTTTTCACCAGCAGCCAAACCATCAGCAATTTCTTTCTGACGTGTTTCGATTGCATTTAGCAAAGGTGGCCACACAAATTTCATGGTGAACACGATGAGCACAAAGAATGCAATCGCTTGTGCTACCAGTGTAAAGTTAATATCCATTTTTGCTCCCAGACTCCAGTTAAGCTAATTTATTAAATTCGTTAGCTTAGTGAGGAACAACGCTTAATAGTGGGTTAGCAAATGCGAACATCATTGCAAGACCAACACCGATAATGAATGAAGCATCGATAAGACCCAATAGCAAGAATACTTTACCTTGCAATGCTGGGATCATTTCTGGTTGGCGAGCTGCGCCTTCCAAGAAGCTAGCACACATGATACCAATACCGATACAAGCGCCAGCAGCGCCCAAACCGATGATTAGGCCAATGCCAATGCCAGTGTATGCTTGAATTGTTGCTAAAAATTGAACAGCTTCCATTACGTTTCCTTTCAAATTGAGGGATATTACTAGGTACTACTATTACGAACTAAATTACTAAACTACTAAAAAAAACAAAAAATTAATGACTCTCTTGCGCCATTGCCAAGTACACCACAGTCAGCATCATGAAAATGAATGCCTGTAACGCAACGATCAAGATATGGAAAATTGACCATCCAGCACCCAAGATCGCACCAGCGATTGTGCCCGTTACACCTGTAGCAGCCCATAGGCCCAACAACAAGAAGATAACCTCACCCGCATACATATTGCCGAATAGTCGCAATGAGTGTGAGAGTGGTTTAGATACGTATTCGATTAGATTGAATAAGAAGTTTGCTGGCCAGATCAATGGATTTGTGCCGAACGGTGAACAGAATAATTCATGGATCCAACCGCCAAGACCCTTAGCCTTGATGGCGAAGTAGATCATGAGGAACCAAACGGTTAGCGCTAGTGCGAAGGTTGTGTTGATATCTGAGGTAGGAACAACGCGCCACTTGGTGTGCTCGCCGCCGATTTTAGCTACAAGTGCTGCAACCCAGTCCACTGGCAAGAAGTCCATCGCGTTCATCATCAAGACCCAAACGAATACTGTCAGCGCTGCTGGAGCGATGAAGGCATGGCGATCACCGTGGTAAATATTTTTAACTTGGTCATCCACGAAGTCGAACACCAATTCCATGAACGCCTGACGTTTAGTTGGTACGCCAGCAGTTGCGCCACGGGCAACCCACCAGATAAGACCCAATGTGATCACACCCAAGACCACTGACATCACAAGCGTATCAACGTGCAATGACCAGAATGATCCATTGCCAATCGACTGGCTATTAAATGACAGGTGATGCTCAATGTAGCTAGATGGAGTTAATGCGTGTTCAGTTGCCATAAATCAAACCCTTAAAAACTTGCGTCTATCTTTATTTCTTATCTAAACCAAAAAAAGCCGCACCAGACAAAATGGCTGATGCCGCCAGGCCCAATATTAATGCGATTGGAACCAAATGTTCGTTGTATAGCTTAAACGTTAAGAACAACAATAAGGCAATGACAAAGATCTTCACCGCCTCTGCCTTAAGCATTGTGATGAGGATTGCACCTGCGTTATTTTTCTTATCCCCGCTCCTCGCGATCATTGCACCTGCAAGACCACCGAGTACCGCAGACATTCCGCCAGCTAGGGCTGAAATCGCCGCATGTTTACCTGCAACCGCGCCCGTAGTTTCAGCCAAAATATAAGCAATCACCGCGACTGAAATCGTAGCTACTAGCTGCCATTTCAGCATTTGTTTGTAGACCTGGACTGTTTTAATGTTTTCCATTTTTTTGTTAATTTTTTGATAAAACAGCACAAATCTACATGTGCGAAGTCCGCGATTGTCTTGTTTTATTGAATTTAAGTCAAGTCTAGCAGTTCACTTTTAATGAATTTTTGAAATAATTTCATCTAGCTGATCGAGGGTTGCGTAACGTATTTTCAGTGTGCCAGAGCCGTTTTTGCTATTTTCGATCGTCACCGCGGCGCCGAGGCTTTGGGCTAGCGTTTCCTGCAACCTTAATACATCCCTATCCTTTGTAGGCACTTTGGTTGGTGCTGCTGATGCGCTTGATAACTTTTTCACCAGTTGCTCGGAAGCGCGCACCGATAGTTGATTCTGCACGATCTGCTCAGCGGCTGCGATCTGCTTAGCACCATCTAGACTGAGGAGGGCGCGGGCGTGACCCATGTCCAGCTTCGCCTCGGCCAACATCTCCTGTACTACCGCGTGGAGGTTTTGCAAGCGGAGCAAATTCGTCACCGCACTGCGAGAGCGACCCACGGCCTGTGCAGCGGTCTCGTGCGTCATATCAAACTCGTTGATGAGGCGCTGGATACCATTTGCCTCCTCGATGGGGTTGAGGTTCTCACGCTGAATATTTTCAATGAGCGCCATCGCTAATGCGACGTCATCGGCGATCTCCTTGATGATGACCGGGACCTCCTTGAGCCCAGCGATCTGGGATGCTCTCCACCTTCTCTCACCGGCAATGATCTCGTACTGATCGTTACCTACGAGTCTGACAACGATCGGCTGCATGATCCCCTGCGCACGAATAGAATCCGCGAGGCTCTCAAGGGAAGCCTGATCCATGTGCGTTCTTGGTTGATACTTGCCCGGCTGAAGCTTGTCGACCGCTAAAGTTGCCAAGCTATCAGACTGCGCGTTGGCGACCTCCACGTCATTCGCCAACAGCGCATCTAACCCACGTCCCAAACCCTTAAGTTTCACCATTTTTTATCCAATTCAATTGATGCCCAATGTTTATTTTTTTGCTTTTTGTCTGTCAATAATCTCTTTAGCGAGCTGCAAATAAGCCTGCGCACCCTTAGAGGACTTATCGTAAATCAGTGCCGGCATCCCGTAGCTCGGCGCCTCGGCAAGGCGCACGTTGCGTGGGATGAGAGTGTTGTAAACCTTATCTCCAAAGTGACCCACCAACTGGGCTGATACTTGCTGCGCGAGCATGTTGCGATTATCGAACATCGTTCTCAACAGGCCCTCAATCTCAAGCGTTGGGTTGAGGTGAGTACGCACTTTCTTGATCGTATTCACCAAGTCTGAGAGTCCCTCAAGTGCATAGTACTCGCACTGCATCGGGATCATCACAGCGTTCGCCGCCGTGAGCGCGTTCACGGTGACCAGATTCAGGGCAGGCGGGCAGTCAAGCAGGATGTAGTCGTACTGATCCTTAATCGCGGCGAGCGCAACCTTGAGCTTGGTCTCACGACCAATCTCGTTCACTAGCTCAACCTCAGCACCCGCGAGGTCTCTATTAGCAGGCAACACATCGAAGTTACTCTTTTCCGTCTTCTGGGTGACCTCAGCGACACTCTTCTCGCCGATGAGCACGTGGTAGATGGTGTGCTTCATGTGAGACTTATCGATGCCGCTCCCCGTGGTCGCGTTACCCTGTGGATCCATATCAATCAGGAGTACACGGCTACCAAAGGTCGCCAAGCTGGCGGCCAAGTTAACGCAGGTCGTGGTTTTGCCAACGCCGCCCTTTTGATTTGTTATCGCTAATATCTTCATGATGTTGCCTACTTTATTTTGAATGACTGCTAACGGGCTGATAAGGCAGGAATGCCAAGTGCCTCTGCGCATCAAGCCCAGGCACATTTAATAGTTCTACTTTAGAGGCCACGACCCCTGTTTTAGCGAGGAGGTCTGCGAGCTCGGCCTCTGGGTAGACTCCCTTCATCGCTAACCACTTTCCGTCCATAGCGAGCAGGTGATGCGTTAGGGAGATAAAGAGACTCAGGTCCGAGAAGGCGCGCGAGATGATGATCTCAAACTGCCTTGTCGGCGCGATGTCTTCGACACGCCCACCAATCACCTCCAAGTTTGTAATCCCGAGCTCCGCCTTAACTTGGCGCATGAAGCTGACCTTTTTACTGTTCGAGTCGATCACCGTAACCTGCAGATCCGGCAGGCAGAGCGCCAGCGGAATTCCCGGCAAGCCGGCACCGCTTCCCACATCGAGCAAGCTAGTTGCATCCACATACGGTAGAACCACCAAGCTATCGAGGAGGTGGAGGGTGACCATCTCATCCGCGTCACGAACGGCGGTGAGGTTGTGTACCTTGTTCCACTTCTGCATCAGCGCAAGGTAGCCGAGCAGCTTATGCTGCGTTTCAGCCGAGATTGCTAACTTGGCATCTTGGATGCCCTGCTCAAGAATCGCCTGCTGACTCATGCGACACGTTCACCGTCTGAGTCTATTTTTTTAGCACGGTTTTTTCGTTTAAGGTAGACGAGCAGGAGGGAGATAGCCACGGGCGTCACCCCTGATACACGGCTTGCCTGACCAATCGTCTGCGGTTTATGGAGCGCGAGCTTTTGCTGCACCTCAATCGACAAGCCATGCACGTCAGAATAGTCCATGTCCTCAGGGAGCTTGGTGTGCTCACTGCCGAGCGCACGCTCGATCTCCTCCTGCTGACGGTCGATATAGCCCTGATATTTGGCCGCGATGTCGACCTGCTCACGCACATCCTGTGCGATGTCATCAAAGTTTACTGGCGCCTCGCTCGTTGGCAGGCTGAGAAGATTCTCGTAGCTCAACTCTGGGCGGCGCAAAAGTTCAAACAGCGAGTACTCGTGTTCAATCGGTTTGCCTAGGACGCGGATCGCATCCTCTTTCGGGAGGGTAGCTGGGCGTACCCAGGTGGACTTTAGTCGCTCCTGCTCACGTGAGATGGCTTCCAACTTACGGGAGAACGCCTCCCAGCGCACGTCGTCCACCAAACCGATCTTGCGACCCGCTTCGGTTAGGCGGATATCCGCGTTATCTTCGCGCAGAAGCAAACGATACTCAGCACGGCTCGTGAACATACGGTAAGGCTCAGTCACGCCGCGGGTGATGAGGTCATCCACCAACACGCCAAGGTAGGCCTGATTACGGCTCGGGCACCAGCTGTCTTTTTCTTGGGCAAAGAGCGCCGCGTTCGCGCCAGCGAGTAGGCCCTGTGCACCCGCTTCTTCATAGCCGGTTGTGCCGTTGATCTGACCGGCAAAGAATAAGCCTTTAACTGCTTTCGTCTCTAGCGAGTCTTTCAGTCCACGCGGATCATAATAATCGTACTCAATCGCATAGCCCGGGCGCAGGATGTGCGCATTCTCAAGGCCACGGATGGAGCGAACCAATTGATACTGAATATCAAACGGCAAACTTGTTGAGATGCCGTTGGGGTAGATTTCGTTTGTTTCTAAGCCTTCAGGCTCAAGAAAAATTTGGTGCGATTCTTTATCAGAAAATCGATGAATTTTATCTTCAACAGAGGGGCAGTAGCGGGGGCCAATGCCCTCAATAACGCCCGTATACATAGGTGAGCGATCTAAACCGCTGCGGATGATGTCGTGGGTTCTCTCGTTGGTGTGGGTAATCCAGCACGGCACCTGTCTGGGGTGCTGGTTAACGTTACCCATGAAGGAGAAGACCGGCACGGGATTATCACCTGGCTGCTCCTGCATCACGGAGTAGTCGATGGTGCGGCCATCAATCCGTGGCGGGGTGCCCGTTTTAAGACGTCCAACCGGCAAGCCGATCTCACGCAGTCTTGCAGCCAAGGAAATCGCTGGCGGGTCGCCTGCGCGTCCGGCTTGGTAGTTGCTGAGGCCCACGTGAACGAGACCCGCTAAGAACGTACCGGCGGTGAGCACCACCGCCTTCGCCTCAAACCGGAGGCCTATTTGGGTCACCACCCCCGTGACCTTATCCCCATCGAGGATGATGTCATCGACGGCCTGCTGGAAAAGCCAGAGGTTTTCTTGATTTTCTAGGCGGTGACGGATTGCAGCCTTATATAGGATACGATCTGCCTGGGCGCGGGTTGCACGAACGGCGGGGCCCTTACTTGAGTTGAGGGTGCGGAACTGGATACCGCCCTCATCAGTTGCCGCCGCCATTGCGCCGCCAAGCGCATCGATCTCGCGCACGAGGTGCCCCTTGCCGATCCCGCCAATGGACGGGTTGCAAGACATCTGACCGAGCGTTTCGATGTTGTGGCTCAGCAGCAGGGTTTTTTGGCCCATGCGCGCAGAAGCCAACGCCGCCTCGGTGCCCGCATGACCACCGCCGATCACAATTACATCAAATTTTTCTGTGAATTGCATGCAAATAGTGCTTAATAACGAAAGGGTTGTATCTTACTTTAATCTGCCGACCTCGTCATTCGCTATGAGGATGTTTCACGTGAAACATCGGTTCATTTACAAATATTATGAAAACGACATATTTCGTTAACATAAATGCAATATTATCCATATAATGTGAAGTTGGTAGCTTGGTATGCTTATTGCTCAGAATTCACTTGGGTTTCAAACGTACTTTTAATAATTTGATACAGGGGACAAAATAATGAAAAAACTATCTTTTATCTTGGCAGCATTGCTAAGCGTTACAGCATTCAGCGCGCAAGCTGACGTAGACACTGCACAAAAACTTGCTGACAAGTACGCAGTGATCGCAAAGAACATTAACCCAGCTTCAACAGGTCTTTCTGCAGAAGATGGTAAGAACTTCTTTAACCGTGAACTCACGATCAAGGGCAAGCAAGTAGCTTGCGCTTCATGCCACACCGCTAACCCAGCTGACAACGGCAAGCACATTGTGACTAACAAGCCAATTCGCCCACTTGCACCTGCTGCAAACGCGAAACGCTTCACATCTGTGGACACTGTTGAGAAGAACTTCACTAAGCATTGCAACGACATCATCGGTCGTGATTGCACTGCACAAGAAAAAGGCAACTTCATTGCTTACTTGTTAACAGTTAAGTAATCGATAAGCCTAAGTACAGTCCGTATAAATGCGATACGTTTGGGATCCCTTCGTCAGAATCTTTCACTGGTCTTTAGTGATTGCCTTTGGTGTCGCATTTTATACGCACGCGTCTGAGTGGGATCGTATCACCCACACCAAAGCTGGCTACGTCGCCGGCGGTTTAATTCTTAGTCGTATCCTCTGGGGCTTCTTATGCACCGGGTACGCAAAATTCAAAAGCTTTCCGCCAAACCCTGAGGGTGCGGTTCGCTACGCTTGGAGAACCCTACAGGGCCGATCCAAACCCTTTGTTGGCCATAACCCAGCCGGGTCATTGGTCATCTATCTTCTGCTTGCCCTTGGCTTGCTCACGGTCACGAGCGGCTTCTTAGTGTTCAATGATGGCTGGCTATTTAACGCGCCGGACCTGTTACACGCAATCCATTTCTACAGCGCATGGACTTGGCTGGGCTTCGTGTGCATCCACGTACTTGGCGTGATCACCGAGAGTGTTGTGCACAAGGACAATCTGATCGTGGCGATGTTTACCGGCGTTAAACGTGATGTGGGTAGCGCGGTCGAGCCTAAGAACCAAGAAAATGTTTCACGTGAAACACGTCGCATCTTTACCATCTTCGGCATCCCATGCCGCTGGGTGGTCAAAATATTTGATAAGAAGTAGCGCTACTTCCCGATACAGAACTTACTAAAGATCTCGCCCAGCAGGTCATCCGGCGTGAACTCCCCCGTTACCGTACTTAAGGCATCCTGTGCCATCCTAAGGTTCTCGGCCACGAGCTCCGACTGGGAGATTGCATCAAGCGCCACCTGCAAGAACTGCTCAACCTGACGTATGGCTTCAAGGTGTCGCGTCCTAGCCATGAAAATTCCCTCGCTCGTCGATTGCCAACCAGCCACCTTGAGTAAGGTCTCTTTTAAGAGATGAACACCGTCACCCGTTTTAGCTGAGAGGTGGATATGGGATTCGCCAGCCAACTCCTCGACAAAAGGGGTCTTTTTAGCGAGGTCAATCTTGTTGTGCACCCAGATTTTGGGTAAATCATGCGGCAAACGCGCCAAAATCGATTTTTCGACTTCGGTAATACCATGAGCTGCGTCCACCAACAATAATGCGATGTTGGCGGTTTCTAGCGCTCGCCAAGTTCGGGCAATTCCGAACTGTTCTATCTCGTCTTCCGTCTCTCGCAAACCCGCAGTATCCACGACGTGGAGAGGGATCCCGTTGATTTGGATCGCACTTTTAATCGTATCTCGGGTGGTGCCGGCTACGGAGGTCACGATCGCAATGTCATCGGCGGCCAGTTGATTGATGAGACTCGATTTTCCGACGTTGGGTTGTCCGACCAACACGACGGTCAGTCCCTCTCGCAATAAGTTTCCCTGTTTCGCCTCGTTGTAAATTTTTTGAAGCGCGCGAAGCACGTCCTCGATTTTTTTCTGCACATTACCCTGGGAGATAAAATCGATCTCCTCCTCAGGAAAGTCCAAGCAGGCCTCAACAAACATCCTAAGCTCAACTAATCGTTGGAGCAGGGCGTTGATGCGGTTCGAGAACTCACCAGATAGGGAACGCATCGCGCTCCTTGCGGCCTCCGAGGTCGCGGCGTTAATCACATCGGCGACTGCCTCCGCCTGAGCGAGGTCCATCTTGTCATTGAGGTAGGCTCGACGCGTGAACTCACCCGGCTCAGCTTGGCGGGCGCCAAGCGATAAACAACGGGTCAACAGGATCTGCATCAGGGCAGGGCCGCCATGCGCCTGAAGCTCGAGCACCTCTTCTCCCGTGTAGGAGTTGGGTGCGGCATAGTAGATCGCGATGCCCTGGTCAATCACCTGACCATCGTGGTCGATGAAGGGCAAATAGGCAGCGTAACGGGGTTTGGGGCAGTGTCCAAGGATGGCGACAGCGATCTGGGTGACCGCAGGGCCTGAAATACGAACAACGCCAATCCCACCAGAGCCGGACGCGGTAGCGATCGCGGCAATGGTGTCGGCATGAGACTTAGCGGACTGCATTTCCTTTTTTCTTAGCAAGCGCAGCCTTGTGAATCAGGTGGTTAATGCGTGCCTGTTGTGCAATCGAGAGCACGTTATTCACAAACCAGTAGAGCACGAGGCCTGCTGGGAAGAAGAAGAAGAACAAGCTGAACGCGATCGGCATGATCATCATGACCTTCGCCTGCACAGGATCTGCTGGCTTCGGGTTGAGCTTCGTTTGAACGATCATCGATACGCCCATCAGGATTGGTAGAAGACCAATTGGCATCCCACCAAGCAATGGCACGACGTTTGGAATGTGTCCAAAAAGCGTATCCGGCGCTGAAAGATCTTGAATCCACAAGATGAACGGTGCATGGCGCATTTCAACGCTGGCAAGTAGCATCCAGTAGAGCGAGATGAACACAGGAATCTGAACCAAGATAGGCAAGCAGCCTCCCATTGGGTTGATCTTCTCCTTCTTATAGAGCTCCATCATCGCCTGCTGCATTTTTTGACGGTCGTCACCAAACTTCTCTTTCATGCTCTGCAGGCGAGGTGCAAGTTCACGCATCTGCGCCATGTTGCGATAACCAGAGGCAGAGAGCGGGTAGAAGGCGAGCTTAATCAAGATCGTGAGAAGAATGATTGAGTAACCCCAGTTGCCCACGAAACCTTGGATTAATGACAGGATCATGAAGAGCGGTGATGCGATAAAGCTTAGCCAACCGTAATCAACGGTGTACTCCAACCCTGGCGCCGCTTTAATAAGCTCGCTGTGGGTTTGTGGCCCCACATAAAGCTTAGCGCTGAGATCCTTGCTCGCGCCTGGGGCAACTGAAGCAGTGCTATATTTCGTGCCGATGGCATAAATCTTATTGCCGAGGTCCTTGGTGTAGAACTCTTGGGCTTCTTTTGTTTGCGGGATCCACGCGCCCACAAAGTAATGTTGCACCAACCCAACCCAACCATCTTTAGCAAGTTTAGAGAGCGGCTCTTTCGCCATCTCGGTGAACTTAACCTTCTTGTACTTATCCGCATCGGTAAAGTATGCGCCACCGGTGAAGGTAGGCATCATCTTCGTGCCTTGATTTGATTCACTATCGTGAACGATTTGATAGTAAACGAGTGGGTCGATCGCAGCGGATGAACCGTTGCTCACCACCTGGTTAACCTTTACCTCATAGCTACCACGGACAAAGGTGTAGGTCTTGGTTAACTTGACGCCCTCAGGGCTAGTCCACTCGAGCGCAACCATGAGCTCATTTTGATCAGCCGCCATCTGGTAGTCATTTGCGGCGCTAGTGAACACTTCCTTATGCGTTGCAAGCTTGCCCAGCGCGATGCCTGACTGAACGACGTAGACTGAAGGTGCTGCAGTGTCGTTTAGGAGGATGAAGTTGTTGGTATCAGAGTCAGCCGCGCGGTGCTGCGTCAGCTCTAGCTTGCGAAGATCGCCCCCCATCGTGTCAATCTCAGCCTTAAAGAGGTCGGTTTGTACTGAGATACGCTTTTCGGTTTGTAGGCGGAACTGCGACTCTACATCAATGCTCGCAGGGGTCGCTTTTACTTCATTAGCAGCCTCTGTTTTGGTGACCTGCTCGACAGGTCTATTTTTTTCTTGCCATGAGTTCCAGAAAAACAAGATCGAGAACGACATCACAACAAACAAAATCAGTCTTTTAACGTCCATATTTATTATCGTCTTTACACTAAAGTATTAATTAAGGGATAGGGTCGTGGCCGCCAGCATGCCAAGGGTGGCATTTTAACAATCGACGTACAGTATAAAAAGAGCCTTTGATCGCACCATGCTTTTCAATGGATTGATAGCCATAGTGTGAGCAGGTTGGGCTAAAGCGACATTGTTGTCCCACTAAAGGGCTGAGTAAGCGTTGATAGCCTCTGATCAAAAACAATAAAATTTTAGCCAATATCTTCTCTGTGTTTCAAAATGAATCAAGCCTGCGATCTGCTTTTCAGCTTAGTGATTAGCATATCAAACTCTTGGACAATCTCATTGTAATTTTTAGCGTTAAATGGCTTTTGTGGTCGAATGACGAGGTCAAGGTTGCTGAAGTTGGCCTTATTGCGTCTAAACAACTCACGCAGCACCCTGCGCATGTAGTTTCGGTCCACCGATAGCTTCGCGACCTTCTTACTCACCACCATGCCAAGTCGCGCCTGCAGATGAGGATTGTTCCGGTAGTGGATGACAAGCGTTGCGCCTGAAATGCGCTTGCGGAAATTAAAAACGGATGAAAAATCATCCGTTTTTAATAATCTTAATTCACTGGGGAATTTAAAATTCATACTTACCTAATTCGTAGACACAGTCTCAGACCGTGTGAACAGGTAAGGAAATTATACAGCTAAGCGAGCACGGCCCTTAGCACGACGAGCAGCAATCACTGCGCGACCACCACGAGTTTTCATGCGAACTAAAAAACCATGTGTGCGTGCACGACGTACTTTTGATGGTTGATAGGTGCGTTTCATTATATTTCTCCGATGACTTCTAGGTGCATTTGATGCAAAGGGCGTAATTAAACCCCAATATCCATACCCGTGTCAATCACTATTTTACAGATAAATGCTTATAAAACAGTTGTGAATTAAGCACTTTGTCTGTGGATAAGTTTTGCTAAACAGGCTAGAATGATTGCGATAATTTTAACAAATAAATTCAGTCCAAATTTTACATTAATTTAATAAATCAACAAGTTAATAAAATCGATTTGGAATCTTAAGGTTTATAGCAAGTCATGAACAATTTTTGGGTCGCCTGCCTTGGACGTTTTCAAGAGGAACTGTCTGCGCAGCAATTTAATACATGGATCAAACCATTGCACTACAAGGTTGGTGAGCAATCATTGACCCTGTTCGCGCCCAATCGATTTGTTCAGCAGTGGGTGAAGGATAAGTTCCTATCGCGCGTCGTCGACTTCGCCAAGGAAAACCTCAGCCATCCGATCTCCGTGGATGTGGTCCTAATGGACGGCCTTGGGGATGACAACATCAAGAGCATCGAGTCCCTTGTCGGCGGCGAGGTTAAAAAGACACCGGCAAAAGCTGCGACGACAACGAACAGTAAGTTAGTCGATAAGAGCGCTCCCAAGGAACCCGTAGCCAAGAAGCACAAGATCTCTGAGCACTCCGGCTTAAATCCAGCATTTAACTTCAACAACTTGGTGACCGGTAAGGCGAACCAATTAGCGCGCGCGGCAGCTGTTCAAATTGCTGAGAACCCTGGCAACACCTATAACCCGCTCTTCATTTATGGTGGGGTGGGGCTTGGTAAAACGCATTTGTTACAGGCGATCGGTAACCACCTGAAGGAGTTGCGCCCAGAGGCGAAGATCAAGTATCTGCATGCGGAGCGCTATGTGTCTGATGTGGTAAAGGCATATGAGCATAAGGCGTTTGATGAGTTTAAGCGCCTCTATCACTCGCTCGACATGTTGCTGATTGATGACATCCAATTCTTTGCGAAGAAGACCCGCACACAGGAGGAGTTCTTCTACGCCTTCAACACGCTGATCGAGTCTAAGAAGCAGATCATCATCACCTGCGACACCTATCCAAAAGAGATTGCGGATATGGAGGAGCGCCTAAGAACTCGCTTTAGTTGGGGCTTAACGGTGGCTGTTGAACCCCCAGAGCTTGAGATGCGAGTGGCTATTTTGCTTAAAAAAGCGGAAGAGGCCAACATCGCGCTCACCGAGGAGGTCGCATTCTTTGTGGCTAAACAGATTAGATCGAGCGTGCGTGAGCTAGAGGGCGCCCTCAACCGTATCGTTGCGATGTCGAAGTTCACGGGTCACCAGATCGACGTACACCTCGCGAAGGAAGCCCTAAAGGATCTAATCGCGGTTCGTGGAAGACAGATCACGATCGAGTACATCCAGAAGACGGTTGCGGACTACTACAAGATTAAGGTCGCCGAGATGTACAGCAAGAAGCGCACACGCAACTTTGCAAGGCCTAGACAGATTGCCATGGCATTAACGAGAGAACTCACCAACCACAGCTTCCCAGAGATTGGTGAGGCGTTTGGGAGTCGTCACCACACAACGGTGATGCACGCGTGTGATGAGATGGAACAGCTACGTCAAAACGATCAAACCATCGCCAGGGACATCGCATTTTTGGTCCAGGTAATAAGAGATTAATAACTGAATAAAGTGTATTCAGTTATGTTGTAGATAAGGTGTGGATGAAATTAGCATCTAACGTTATTTTGATAAAACGTATAAAATGTTAACAAATTATCCACAAGATTTTATTGCGTTTTACTATGATTTAAATGATATGTAATGTAATGATTTAATTACTAAAAAATACATATCAACAGATTTTTCGACTATTACTACTATTATTAAATATATTTATATATTAGGTTTTTAAAACATGAACATTAAAATAAACCGCGAAACACTATTAAAACCACTTTCTTCTGTCAGTAGTATTGTTGAAAGACGTCATACATTACCGATCCTTTCTAATCTTTTGTTAGAAGCTAAGAGTGATCAATTGGTATTAACGGCAACAGACTTGGAGATGCAAATCTCATTGTCGATCAACACACCAATTGGTGCAGAGCTAGCAACAACAATCTCAGCGAAGAAGCTGTTAGATATTTGCAGAGCATTACCAGATAACACTGAAATCAATATGGCAACCTCAGACAGCCGTGTGGCTGTTAAGGCAGGTAAGAGTAAGTTTAACCTTCAGACATTGCCTGCTGTTGACTATCCAGTGATGACTAAGGCGGTTGGAACGGAAACCGTTTCAATTACAATTCCGCAAAACACATTAAAGAGCCTGTTTAAACAGGTTGAGTTCGCGATGGCCCAGCAGGATATTCGCTATTACCTCAATGGCCTCTTATTTGAGATCGATGGCAATCGTTTAAACATCGTCGGTACTGATGGTCACCGCTTGAGCTTTACCTCAACGGAGCTTTCAAGATCCTATGACAAGCACAACATCATCATCCCAAGAAAAACAATTATTGAGTTGATTAAACTACTTGATGATACGGATAATGAGGTGACGGCTGAGGTTTCAGCCACACAAGTTAACTTCAGCTTCAACGACATCAAGTTAATCACTAAGGTGATCGATGGTAAGTTCCCTGACTACACACGCGTGATCCCTGTGGGTCATCAGAATAACTTCACGGTCGATAGAATGACCGTACTCTTAGCGATGCAACGCGCTTCAATTCTTTCAAACGAGAAGTACCGCGGTATTCGTATGGTCCTAGGCTCAAATAGCCTTCGCCTCATCAGTACCAACAGTGAGCAAGAGGAAGCGGAAGAGGAATTGGAAGTAAGTTACACGGGCGACTCATTGGACATTGGTTTTAATGTGACCTACCTGATTGATGTACTCAATAATGTGACCAACCCAGAGGTGGTATTCTCATTTGCTGATGCAAATAGTAGCTGCTTGGTCACGGTACCGAATGATGAGAACTACAAGTATGTTGTAATGCCGATGCGCATCTAATGTTCCACGTGAAACAAATTAAAACGTAACTTAAACATAAGATAGAAAAATGACTCAAAATAAAACAGATTACGATTCATCCAGTATTACCATCCTTGAGGGCTTGGACGCTGTACGTAAGCGTCCGGGTATGTACATCGGTGACACATCGGATGGTAGTGGTTTGCACCACATGGTGTTTGAGGTTGTCGATAACGCGATTGATGAAGCGCTAGCAGGTCACTGTGATGATATTAAGATCACCATCCACTCAGACAATTCAATTAGCGTTTCTGATAATGGTCGCGGAATCCCTGTCGACATCAAGCAGGATGACAAGAACGAGATTAAACGTTCCGCAGCTGAGATCGTGATGACCGAGCTCCACGCGGGTGGTAAGTTTGACCAGAACTCATACAAGGTTTCTGGCGGTTTGCACGGTGTGGGTGTGTCGGTGGTGAACGCGCTATCTGATTGGTTGAAGCTCAAGATCTACAAGAACGGCAAGGTTTACCAGATGGAGTTCGCCCGTGGTGTGCCACAGGCGCCATTGGCAGAAACTGGTAGCACAGAGCGTTCAGGCACTGAGGTTCACTTCTTCCCATCGATTGAGACCTTCGGTCTGATTGAGTTTAGCTTTGATATCTTGGCAAAACGTTTACGTGAGTTGTCATTCTTGAATAACGGTGTGAAGATTGAGCTGATCGATCAACGCCACAACAAGAGTGAAAACTTTGCCTACTCAGGCGGTGTTCGCGGCTTCGTTGAATACATGAACCGCAGTAAATCTGTACTCCATCCAAAACCGTTTTATGCGGTCGTGGAGAAGGATGGCATGACGGTTGAGGTATCCATGCAGTGGAACGACTCCTACAGCGAGACGGTGCAGTGTTTCACCAATAATATTCCGCAGCGTGATGGTGGTACCCACCTGACGGGTCTACGCACGGCGATGACACGTACGCTCAACAACTACATCGAGCAGAACGAATTAGCCAAAAAAGCAAAGATCGAAACTAGCGGCGATGACATGCGCGAGGGTTTAACCTGCGTGCTTTCAGTAAAGGTCCCAGAGCCTAAGTTCTCATCACAAACAAAAGACAAGTTAGTATCAGGTGAAGTACAACCAGTTGTGCAGGATGTTGTGTCCAGCAAGCTTGCAGAGTTCCTACTTGAGAATCCAGTGGATGCAAAAGTGATCTGTAACAAGATCGTGGATGCGGCTAGAGCACGTGACGCGGCGCGTAAGGCGCGCGAAATGACACGCCGTAAGGGTGTAATGGATACCATGGGCCTTCCAGGCAAGCTAGCGGACTGCCAAGAGCGCGATCCAACAAAATGTGAAATCTACCTGGTCGAGGGTGATTCAGCGGGTGGTTCAGCAAAACAAGGTCGTGACCGTAAGAACCAAGCGATTTTGCCATTGAAGGGTAAGATCCTCAACGTTGAGAAGGCGCGCTTTGATAAGCTCCTAGGCTCACAAGAAATTGCCACATTAATCACTGCGCTAGGTACAGGCATTGGTAAGGCAGACTTCAGTGTAGAAAAATTACGCTACCACCGCATCATCATCATGACCGATGCGGACGTCGACGGTGCCCACATCAGAACCTTATTGTTGACCTTCTTCTACCGTCAGATGACCGAGCTCGTAGAGCGTGGTCACATCTACATCGCGCAACCACCACTGTACAAGGTGAAACAGGGTCGTGATGAGCGATATTTAAAAGACCAACATGAGCTTGATGAGTACCTGTTGCAGTCAGCATTAAAGGGCGCATCTCTACTCACTAAAACTGGTGGTGAGACGCTTGCTGATGAACCACTCGCAGCAATTGCTAAGCAGATGGTACTCACAGAGGCGGTGATTCGCCGTATTTCATCCTTATACGATGAGAGCGTATTGCGTGCCCTACAGGACCTTGGCGAGATCAGCCTCGCGGACGAGAAGAGCGCAAACGATGCCGCAGAAAAATTACGCCCGATCTTGGGTGCGATTGGTTCAGAGGTGATCGTGGCGTTCAATCAAGAGGCGGGTACATACCGTTTAGAGGTGAACAAGTATGTTCACGGTAACTTGCAGTGCTGCGTGGTGGATACAGACTTCTTGGGTGGTGGTGACTACCGTCAAATTAGCCGTGTGTCAGTGATGTTAGCTGGCCTGCTTGGCGAGGGTGCAACCATCCAGCGTGGTGAAAAATCTCAAGTCGTTTCAACCTTTAAGCAGGCGCTGGATTGGCTACTCGAAGAGGCGAAGCACGGTCTCAATGTTCAGCGCTATAAAGGCTTGGGCGAGATGAACCCAGAGCAGTTGTGGGAAACGACCATGGACCCACAAGTGCGCCGCCTATTAAAAGTGCAAATCGACGACGCGATTGCCGCGGATGAGATCTTCACGACGCTAATGGGTGATCAGGTTGAGCCACGCCGTGCGTTTATTGAAAATAATGCGCTAGGTGTTAATAACCTAGACATTTAATTTTGTAGTTGGATGTATTGAAGAGGGGAGGAGCTTTTTTAGCCCTCCCTTTTTTAATGTGTATGATCAAGCGCAAAAACTAACTCACCTTTTAAAGGGTGCACGTTCTTGTAGTTCATTTGTATACTCGGCTACGCCTTGTGCCTCTCGAATCAGAAAATCCTCAATCGCTTTAGCAAACTGAGGATGGGCAATTTTATGAAATGAACAAGTGGCTCTAGGTTTAAATCCTCTCGCTAATTTGTGTTCACCTTGGGCACCGCCCTCGAAGTATTGAATGTTCTCCTCGATACAAAACGCCTGTGCTTGGTAATAACATAGCTCAAAGTGAAGATTTGGCACATACTCCAAACAACCCCAGTAGCGACCATAAAGCGTATCTTGATCATAAAAATTAAGTGCGCAGGCTATGGGTGCGCCATCCTTATAAGCCATCACAAGCAAAATGTGTTGTGGCATTGTCTGTGCGATGATCTTAAAAAACGTTCTGGTTAGGTAGGGAGTGGATCGATGCTCTGAGTAGGTGTTGCAATAACATTGGTAAAAGAAATCCCATTGGGCGTCGGTGATGTCATGTCCCTTAATGCGATGGCATACCACGCCTGAATTCTCGACCTTCTTGCGCTCCTGCCTGATTTTCTTTCTTTTTTCTTGCGTTAATTGGAGGAGAAACGCATCAAAATCTTTAAAATTTTCGTTGTGCCATTGAAACTGAACCCCATTTCGTTGAAGCCACTTTGATTGCGTCAGTATTTCCGCTGAGTTGTCATTGGGAAAAAGTACATGTGCACTCGAGAAATGGTTGTTGTGCATTATTTCTTCTAGTGCCTCAACCATCAGTGATTGTATTTCTTTTGATGGATATTCTGGCGACACGAGCAGGCGCTGGCTGCTGATAGGACTAAAGGGGATTGCTGAGATCAGCTTCGGATAGTAATCCATACCACTTTTTTGATAGGCTTCTGCCCAAGCCCAGTCAAAAACGTACTCCCCATAGGAGTGATGTTTAACATACAAGGGCATCGCACCCACTAATTTCTTATTATCAAAAACCAGCATCGGGCATGGTTGCCAACCTGTACCACTGCCAATAGAGTTTGACTCTTCAAGAGCGCTCAAAAACGCATGGCTTAGTAATGGCATGCCACCCACTAATTCATCCCAGCTGGAGGAATCTAATTGACTAATACTCTCTGCGATTTCTAGCTTCAACCTGATTATTTCTTAATAAGATTAACTTTGTCGACCTTGAGTGCTCTTGTAATTGTCCTGATTTCAAGTGTTTTATGATCTTTTACATAACGAAACGTACAAGCATCCAGCTCCATTGATATGCAATCTACGACCTCTGTATATCCTTGTTCAAATATCTCATGTGCATAAAGGCTACTAAGTGAAATTTTAGAATTTATAATTGGCTGCCATCCATCGGCAATTAAGGATGCTCTTGCCTGATCATAGGGTATCCCAGATTTAATGAATGGAGGCGTATCGCTAGCTTTTGCTGCAACGGTGAATAGTATGCCTAAACATAAAAATAGCGTTCTGATTAACATAGGATGGCTTCACCATTTTAAACTGCTGAATTGAAATGATGAGGGCACCAGAAGATTAGAACATTTCCTCTGACGCCCTCATTACAAAAAATACGTTTCTTAGTTAACTTTTACAACGCCATTCATCACAGCCGCATGACCAGGAAAGCTGCAGAAGAATGCAAAGGCATCTTTTGAATTAAGTTTATCGGTTTTGAATTTAATTGTTGCCGATTCACCACCACCGAGTACAGCTGTGTGCGCAATTACTCTGTCATCATTCTCTTTTACAAAGTTTTTACTCAAACCCGCCGTGTTTCCATCAGCTAGCACAGCCTGCATGTCGGCCTTCTTAGTAATCACAAGATTGTGCCCCATCGCTGCTTTTGGCATATTGCCAGCATTTTTAAGGGTTAAATTGACTTCTTTACATGTTTTATTGACGGTAATCTCTTTCGCTGAGAATGCCATGCTAGCTGTTGCCTCAATTGAGACATCACATTCACCCGCAAACGCTGCTGAGGACATAAGACTAAAAGCCACTGTAGCACCAAGTATTTTCTTTAACATTATTTTTGCCTTATTAGATGATTGGAAATTTAAAACTGCTTACTCACGTAAGAGGGCGCCGATTGGATTAAGTTGCTATATCAGGGAAGTAAATCTGTGCTGGAAAAAATAGTTGAGATTTAATGAAAATCATTAGTCCTGATTCATGTTGTTAGCCACTCGCTTAATTTAAGGAGTGCGTATTATTAGAACCTAATAGTTAAGCAAATCACTTGCTTAATTTAATTTACCAATTAGGAGATCTATTATGTGGACAAAACCAGCAGCTACAGAAATGCGTTTCGGCTTTGAAGTAACAATGTACGTAATGAACAAATAATCTTTGATTAAAGATTAACGAATAAAAAGGGGCTTTAGCCCCTTTTTTAATATGAAAAGCCGGCACTTAAGCCGGCGGATGTTCCTAAATAAAGTTTAGTAGCAGTCAGTTACCCAGTCTATATTTCTTCCTTTTTCAAACTTAAAAAATATTAGGCATGCACTCTATAGCCCATGATTAAGCCGTAAACACCGCCAGCCCACAAACCTGCTGTGGCTAGTAAAGCAATCATGAAGCCCCAGCGCTTTTGATTTGGGCATTTACGCTGAGCATATGAGTCCCATGAGCTTGCTAGTAGCCAGATGAGCCCTGAGTCACCAGCCCCTTTCGCACTTAAAAAGGAAGCGTAAATCCATAGTGAGGGTAAGAACATAGCAAAGCTTATCAATGACATATTTTGCTGGTTAATGGACTTTAAAATCTTCGATATCTGTTCGTTTGACAAATTACCTTCTATTTTTTGGCATGGGCATCTACTGCTTAAGAAAAGCCATAAAACAGCCAGAAGAGATATTGCGAAGGGGTATAAGCAGCTATTTAAGAACATAAGTAATCCTTTTTGCAGTTGAGTTAAGTTTGTCTTGTTAACTGACTTAATAAAAATCCTAAAGTTCTACTCAGGAATCTCGTAATTATTTGAGGGCATGTTTGAACTTCATCGGTTGTTAGTAGCCCATATATCACCTTATAAAAATTGTTAGCTTAGATAGGGATTGAAATGAACTCCAAGAAACTTAACAAACATGATCGAATGCGTGGCGCCCTCTGGGGAATGTTTGTTGGAGATGCGCTGGCGATGCCGGTGCATTGGTATTACAACATCGCAGCCTTGTGGCAGGACTTTGGCGTAATTAGAGACTACCAAGCACCTAAGGCGCATCATCCCAACTCGATAATGGCATTAGCAAACACAGCCAAGGCCGGTCGTGGAAGTCAGGAAGGCGATATCGTTGGGAGTATTATTCTTAAAGGCAAAAAGCACCACTGGGGGCCGGCTAACCGACATTATCACCAAGGGATGCAAGCTGGAGATAATACATTAAACCTATTGTGCGCTCGCGTGCTGTTGCGATCACTTAACGCCTTAGGTCACTATGACCAGAAGGACTTCTTAACAGAGTACATCGCCTTCATGACGGAGCCAGACCGTCATAATGACACCTACGCAGAATCCTTTCATCGTGACTTTTTTGCAAATTATGCGCGTGGCATCGCGCCTGAAAAGTGTGCAGGTGCTGAGGGACATGACACCGCATCCATTGGCGGCCTGGTGAGCTTGCCGGTGGTTATTTTAGCTTCGTTGCGAGAGAGTGAATTAGCGACAATCAATGACGCTGCATTAACGCATCAGAGGCTGACCCATCGCTCTGAATTGCTTGAGCGCTATAGTCTGGCATTCACTAGTTTGATGTTTAATATTTTTGATACCCAAAGTTCTGATATCGAAACGCTTGTTTGCAGGACAGCGAGTAGCGTTGGTTTTCCTGCAGAGGAGGTCCTCAAAAGCGTACGTCGTAACCAAAGCGCAGATTTGGATGTGATTGGCGGCCTTCTCAGCCCAGCTTGTTATGTGGATCAATCTTTTCCTTCAGTGCTTTATCTAGCGGCGCGTTACTCAAATGATTTCGAGGGGGCTTTGGTCGCGAACACTAACGTGGGTGGTGATAATTGTCATCGGGGTGCTGTGCTGGGTGCCTTGCTCGGAGCGGCTTTAGGATTTGAGGCGATTCCAAAGCGCTGGATTAACGGGCTGACTGCACATGCTGAGTTAGAGGAAGAAATCGAACAGTTTATTAAACGGTTTGGGTGAGCGCTCACTCATAAAATTAAAAATGCGTCTGGTTAAAGGTCTCATACATGAAAAACACCATCAATTGATCGGCTTTTTTCCAGTCTGATGAGGTCAAAGGTCAAAAGCGTTGACGCTCATTCATCAAATGGGTAATATTGATTTATTGTACGAACGTACAGAAAGAGAATGCCATGAGTCCCATCGATTTAATTCGTAACTATACCCGTAAGATCAATTCAAACGTTGATGAGATCTATGTTCGCGTGTCCAACAAGAGCGCGGATATTCCCTTGTTCAACAACAAAGTCTCAGCAGGCTTTCCTAGTCCAGCAGCAGATCATATTGAGGTAAGACTAAGTGCTGATCAGTATCTAGTGAAGAATCCAACCGCCACTTATTTTGTTCGCGTCAAAGGGGATTCAATGATTAACGCCGGCATCTTCAATGGCGATGTGTTAGTGATAGATCGCTCAATTGATCCTAGTATCGGTCAGATTATTCTTGCTGAAGTGGATGGGGAATTTACGGTGAAGTACCTAGGGCAGAACCAGCTAACGCCAGCGAATCCTAATTACAAATCTATCAATTTTGATGATGCGGATACTGTGGCATTGATTGGGGTTGTCACAGGCTCTATGCGTAAATTTGTATGATCGAGTGCTATTTAAAGATGGTACTGTTGGGTAAGTGAGTAATAGATTTTGATCAAAAAGAATAAATCAACAATAGCAATTATTGGGGCTGGCATTGCTGGTTTGAATTTAGCGCGTCTTTTGTCCGATGTTGCTGAGGTGGTTGTATTCGAAAAATCTGATAAGTTGGGTGGCCGTATCGCCACCCATCATGCAAATAGTTTTAGTTTTGATCACGGCGCACAGTTTTTTACTGCTAAAAATCCAGCATTTAAAAGCTTTGTTAAAACCCTTGAGTCGCACGGTGTTGTAACGCAGTGGGACGCAAGATTCGTTGAGCTTGAGCCAACAGGCATTAACAGTCAGCGCATATGGGATGACGAGTTTCCTCATTATGTTGGAACGCCAGCGATGAACTCGATCGGCCAATACATGGCTAACAATATCGATGTCCGTTTAAACCAGTTAATTACTGGCTTTAAAAAAGTAGATACCGCTTGGTTTGTAGAAACAACACAGTCTAAATTTGGTCCGTTTGATTGGGTGATCGTGACCATTCCTGCGGAACAAGCAAAAGTGATTCTGCCTGAAACGGTTTATCCAAAAATAAATCTTCAAAACGTGACGATGCTGCCTTGCTTTGCGTTGATGCTCGGTTATGAAAAGCCTCATTTTTTTGATTGGGATGCCGCATTCGTTTCAAAGTCCATATTGAGCTGGGTCTCGGTTAATAGCTCGAAGCCGAAAAGGGGTGATCACTTTACGGTTGTCGCTATGAGCACCAACGATTGGGCCAACACAAATTTTGATCGGTCAGAATCGAGCATCATTGAAGAAATGTTTAATGAGCTAACAAAGATAACTAATAAAAATTTAGCGAATGCCTCCTATATCAAACTTAAACGATGGAAGTACGCCAATGCTTCTAGGCAGGAGCAGGCGCTAGAGATGATTGATGAGTCATCTCAATTGGCTTGCTGCGGGGATTGGTGCATCAGCGGAAGGATTGAGAGCGCCTTCATGTCCTCCTTAACCCTAGCCAAAAAAATAGAAAATTTGATTGTATAAATGTTAGCCAACTACGTATTACTCGATCTTGAGACGACCGGCGCCACACCCTTAAAAGATCGCATCACCGAGATCGCATTGATCCATTTCAAAGATGGTGTTGAGGTTGGTCGTTGGCAGACGCTGGTGAATCCGCAAACCAATATCCCAGACTTCATTCAGGGTCTCACCGGCATCACCAACGAGATGGTTGAGGACGCGCCCACCTTTGAACAGGTGGCGGGCGAGCTTCTAGATTACTTAGATGATGCCGTGATGTGTGCCCACAACGTCAGATTCGACCATGGGTTTTTGAAGACGGAGTTCAAGCGGATCGGCATCACCCTAAAGCAAAAGGTGCTCTGTACCGTCAAGCTCTCACGTAAGCTTTACCCTCAGTTCAAAAGTCATGGCCTGAGCGCCATCATAGAGCGACATGGACTCACCTGCAGTCAGCGACATCGCGCGATGGGTGATGTGGAGGTCATGGCGCAATTGATTGACCTTGCTAAAAAAGAATTAGGGCTAGAAAAGTTAGAGGCAGCTGTTGCCGAGCTATCCAAGAAGACGAGTCTACCCTCAGGGATTGATGAGGATGTGATTGATGACATCCCTGAGACCTCGGGTGTTTATCTATTCTTTGGGGAAAATAACTTACCACTCTATATCGGTAAGAGCGTTAACCTGAGAGCGCGGGTGATGTCGCACTTCAGTAGCGACCACAGTTCGACAAAAGAAATGCGCATTAGCCAGGAGATAAAACGAATCGAGTGGATAGAGACGGCGGGTGAGTTTGGGGCCCTCTTGCTCGAGTCTAGATTGGTTAAAGAGCGCCAGCCAATTCATAACCGACAGCTTAGGCGTGAGCGACAACTATGTTCATGGTTTTTGTCGAGCGATGCAGAGGCCTCACCGCTATTAACACTTGTGAGAGAGGATCAAATTATTCCTGAGAATATGGCCCATCTTTTCGGAACGTTTAGATCAAAAAAACAGGCGACGGATGCGCTCAGAAATATCGCTGAAGAACATGGCCTGTGTCTAAAAGTGCTGGGGCTGGAATCTGGTAAAGGGGCATGTTTTAGATCACAAATTAAACGATGCAAGGGTGTTTGCTGCGGCAAAGAGTCGCCAGCTCTCCATTACTTGAGAGTGCAGCAGGCGTTACTTTCTCTTAAATTAAAATCTTGGCCATTTAAGGGCAGAATCGCTATCAAAGAGCATAACGTCGAGAACCAAAAAACAGAACTACATGTGTTTGATCAGTGGAGACATCTTGATACGTTGAGAAGCGAAGTTGAGCTTTATGAGTTTGGCGAATCAAAACAGTTATTGGCGTTTGATCTGGATACCTATCATCTACTAGCAAAACAGCTCAGCAAGGGGCATTTTAATGTCATTAATTTTTGATCCCAAATCAGCAGAACTTAACGATGACTCAAAAGCCCTACCTAATATTACTTAATGGAGATTGATGATGTATCTAGACTCCCTTAAAACGATCACTGAAAAACTCACGATTTATTACGATGGGAATTGTCCGCTCTGTCTTGCAGAGATCCATTTCTTGAGGCATCACAATCACCGAGATCTGCTCAGCTTTGTTAATTTACATGCCATGGATTCAGCAGGTGAAGTGAATTGTGAGCTGGCCATGAAGAATATCCATGGGCGAATTGGAGACGAGCTAATTGTTGGCCCCAGGGTTTTTGATGAGGCCTACAAACGGACTGATTTGAAGCTCATCAACTTTCTATTTTCTTTAGCTACGTTTAGGTTTCTTTACGCAAAATTTTATGTTTTCTTCGCCAAATATCGCCATCAAATTTCCAGGCTGATTGGCCCATGGTTACTTCGATGGGCTAAAAGCCGGTATCGCTAGCGCTCAGAAAAATCCCGAACTATGAACCGTAGCATTGCCCTTATCGACGTGAATAATTTTTACGTCTCGTGTGAGCGCGTATTTAACCCCAAGCTAAAAAACAAACCCGTTGTTGTGCTATCCAATAACGACGGGTGCGCGATCTCTCGGAGTAATGAGGCAAAAGCGCTTGGTGTGGTGATGGGGGCGCCTTGGTTCAAGATGCAGGAGCTCGTTAAACAGCATGGCATTATTGGCTTATCAAGTAACTACGCCCTGTATGCTGACATGAGCAATCGTGTCATGACGATGCTCAATGATTTCAGCCCGAAGCAAGAGGTCTATTCGATTGATGAGTGCTTTCTGGATCTCACGGGGTTTAATCGAGATTTGAAAGAGTACGGACAGGAAATGCGGAGCCGTATTTTAAAGTGGACAGGCCTGCCTGTTTGCGTGGGGGTGGGAGCGACCAAAACACTCGCTAAACTCGCTAACCATCTCGCTAAAAAACAAAGTCAGTTTGATGGTGTGTGCAATCTAAACACATTAGCCGAAGATGAACTTAACAAAGTATTCAGCAACATTGAAGTGGGCGAAGTTTGGGGAGTGGGGCGGAGGCTCGCCTTAAAACTTAAGGATTTGGGCATCAGTACAGTATTAGATCTAAAGCAGGCTGACCCTGAATATCTCAGGGGGCAGTTCAGTGTTGTGATGGCTAAGACCGTGAGTGAATTAAATGGGATTGTGTGTATTGAACTCGAGGAGATTGCCCCTCCAAGAAAGCAGATCCTCAGCTCACGCAGTTTTGGACATACGGTTAGAGACTTTAATAGCCTTGCCGAATCTATTACGCTTTATATGAGCCGTGCCGCAGAAAAGCTACGCAAGCAAAACTCTTTTGCTGGATCTGTGCATGTTTACATACGCACCAGCCCTTTTAAGCTGGATGAGCCGCATTACAGCAACGGCATGACCATTCCAATGCCGAGCCCAAGTGACGACAGCCGGCAGTTAGTCAAAATCGCGCTTTGGGCTTTAAAACGAATCTATAGGCCTGGCTTTAATTATGCAAAAGCAGGGGTGATGCTCAGTGAGATAGTGCCCAAAGCGGGCGTTCAGAATGATTTGTTTAGTCAGCCCGTTACCAATCTCAAGTCAGAAGCTTTAATGTCCGCGATGGACGCCATCAACCGTAAGATGGGACGTGAGTCTATCAAGCTTGCGAGTGAGGGATTCAAACGGCCCTGGAAGATGAGGCAGGAGAATAAGAGTCCTAATTTCACAACAGACTGGAATGACGTACTGACAGCTTAATATCTTCAATAGGCTAATAAGCAAAGTTTTCGAATCTTGTGTGTTCACCAATGAAGGTTAAACGAACTGTTCCTATAAGACCATTTCGTTGTTTGGATATTTCGTTGTTTGGATATGATGATTTTCCCCTTGTCTTTTTGATAGACATCTTTGTTACAAAGCTCATCCCTAAAATTGGGTGCTAAGAGTTTATGGAGGCTAGTGCTCGTAAAGTGAGCTCCAATTAGCTGAGCATAAAAATTTATTTTACCTAGATCATCTGGTCAGCTTTGCTTGGACGATACTTATTTCCCAACCTCAAGAAGTATTCAAAATAATTGGTGTTGAATCGGCCAACGATAATCAAAAAAGTCACAGATGGCATCGTAATGTTGGTTCTGTTGCGGAAGTTTTTTCATACAAAAATTGTTAACTTTATTGGCAAAGGTCATTCTTTTTTATGAAAATTAAAAATACAAATCGTTACACAAAAACAGCACCGAAAATTAAAGTTGACTTAAATTTATTTCAATTTAACTTGTTGATTAATAGAGTTTATATTGGGTTGAAAGTTTCTAATTCTAATTTAGAATTAGAATCTAATTTAGAAGGCGTTTAAAAGTGACAATATTTGAAAGAATTTGCATTCTGCAGAAATCTTGGGGAGCCGCTACAATTAGTCCTTATTGGTGGACTTTGTTATAAAAACGGTGTTTTTTTATTTTTTCCGCACAATTTAAGTTTCTGAAAGGAATGCAGGCTTCCCATGGAAATCGAGCTATAAACTTGTAAGTAGCAAAATCCCCGGTAAATCGAAAGTTTAATGATGAATATAGATAAATTAGAGGTTTTGGATTTTGATGACTTTGAGCTTAAAGACACAAACACACTCAATGCTTTGAACGAAGAAATTAATCGTATTGACCGGCTTCTCCTTGACCTCAATAAAGTCTTGTTCATTACACAGCCTTATGGCAAAGACCACATTGGTATTTCGTTTTTTAAACCCAGGGGGGGTTCTAACACGAAGCAACCTTACGTCATCAAAACTTTAGGATATAAACGCTTTACCAAAATTAAAGAGAAGCATTTGGCCAAACGGGCTTTAAGCAAAGGACAGTTTGCAATTAATTATAAGGAAACACAGTTTGCTTTGCGGATAGCCTCTAATCTTATGGATTACCGTAAGAAGTTGACGGACTTAAGAGGACGGTTTGAGCGCTCGTTTAAGTTAATGCTAAAAGCTAATCAAGAATGGGTTTCTATCGCTGACGGGAATATGGATGTACTGGTTGAACGGGCAATTAGTAATTTAAGAAAGAAAGGTTATTCAGCATCATTTGTTTTGGAGAGAACAAAATTTTCACCAAATGAGGTGGGCTATGTCGATGAGTCAGAGGAAAAGGTTGAGGCGCATCGAGAGAAGTGGGCGTACAAAGATAAAAGTTACATTGGATAAATCATTATCCTAAGGTTGATAAATGGATATCTTTAATGATCGTTTAAATATCACTTCAAAACCTTAAAATCCAAGCTAACCCTATTTTTTTAAGGGCTGCCTAACCATTCAGACGATTTTTCCGTGCATAGATTCTCTGCTGCATAAAGTCCATCGTTCATCAAAATAATCTAGTACTAGCCAATCGTTCAAGCTTAAAGGCCGCCTGTATACATTGGATTGCTTAGCGTTTTTTGGAGCTAGTTTTAGCTCAAAGAAATGCTTTGTATCAGGGGGAAGCTCACAAACCATCATCAAAGCGATTTTCTTACTTAAAGATAATCTTTCTATTTCAGACCATCCGTAATCAAGCTAAGGCGGTCGCCTTTCGTGTAAGGGCTGTCCATGAAGTCATGCGCCAATCTAACTAAAACCGGATATATAAAACAACTGAAGATCCAAACAATCGCTAAGGAAGCAAAGGTGAAAGGAGGCAAATGCCGGTGCGTAGCACCTCGTGGGCTTACCCTCGTCCAAAGGACGTCGAATTCGTGCGCCAGCACGTCTCCTCGTGCGGAGCACGTTGATTTTTGTCCAAAGGACGTCTCTAGCCGGCGCGAAGCGACGGCGGTTAGGGTAAATATTTTCGCCCGAAGGGGGATGATGCTATTTTGAGTGATATAGGTTAGAATTTTAACCAATTTACTTATTCATTTATCTATTCATAATAATGACAAGACATCTTGATTTAATCCGTTTGCATTTGGGTTCAGGCCCTAAGCGTGCTAGACAGCTTGCTGATTCTATTGGGATTAGTCAGCCTACATTATCACGTGCTTTGTCTGGCATGGGTGATCACTTGGTGCGGATAGGGAATGGTCCATCTATTCAATATGCACTCCGAGATGCTGGGCGCGGGCTAGAAAATATCCCGATTTATCGGGTGAATGTAGCGGGTAAGTTAAGTCAATTGGGGATTTTGATTCCTGTATTGCCGAGTGGTTTTGTGATGGTGCAGGAGGATGGAAAAACCTTGCATAGTGATGGTCTTCCTTGGTGGATGATGGATATGCGTCCCCAAGGCTATTTAGGTAGGGCGTATGTGGCACAGCATGCGCTAAGTTTAGGTTTGCCTGTTAATTTAAACGAGTGGAATGACGCCCATGCGATGCGTGCGCTCATTAGTCATGGACATGATGCGGTGGGCAATTTGTTGGTGGGTGATTTTGCGCGTCACCATTTTTTGCAAATGGTCGCACCTGAGCCGATTGAGATAAGTGGAATCACTTTTTCTCAATTGGCAGAAGCTGCGGCACGTGGTGAAGTGCCGGGATCTTCGGCAGGCGGCGAGCAACCTAAATTTACGGCCTATGTGCAAACTGAAGATGGACCGCAACATGTATTGGTGAAGTTTTCTGCCAAAGAAGATCATGCGATTACTCAGCGTTGGCGTGATTTGCTGGTTGCTGAGCATTTGGCACTTGAAACAATGAGGGAAGCTGGAATCTCTGATACAAAAACACAGCTTATTGATCATGGTGCCCAGCGATTTTTAATGGCACATCGATTTGATCGTGTTGGTGTGTTTGGCCGTCGTGCGTTGTTTTCTCTTTCTGCACTTGATGCTGAATTTGTAGGATTGGGGACCGGTGGTTGGCATTTAGTGACGGAGCGTTTGGCTGCTGCCGGCATTATTACTGCAGATTCAGTGAGAAAAGCGAGTTTGTTTTATGCGTTTGGCCGTTTAATTGGTAATTCAGATATGCATCTAGGCAATCTTTCTTTTATGAGTGAGCATGGGAGGCCTTATGACTTAGCGCCAGCTTACGATATGTTACCGATGGCCTTTGCGCCAAGTTCGGGAGGCGTGTTGCCTGAAAGGATTTCAGCCATCTCAATAGACGCAGGTATTGATCACGATATTTGGCGTGAAGCTTCTAGGTTAGCAGATGCCTATTTGTCGGCTTTAGAGAGTGCACAAATGTTAAGCGTTTCATTTAGACCATGTGTGATAGCAGTGAGGGGTGCTTTTAATGCTGCGATGACGCAAATTGAACGATTAGGATAAACATGACGATAAAAATTTACCACAATCCAAAATGCGGCACTTCGCGTAACACCTTGGCGTTGATCAAAAATTCAGGTGAGAATCCAGAGGTGATTGAGTATTTGATTAATCCGCCGACTAAGACGGAGCTCAAGCAATTAATTGCTGACATGGGCGAGGGCGTGCGTGCGGTCATTAGAACTAAAGAAACAATATATACAGCGCTCAACATGCAGGATGAGCGCTTGAGCGAGGATGCTTTGATGGATTTGATGCTAGCGCATCCGATCTTGATTAATCGCCCTATTGTAGTAACCCCCTTAGGAACTCAGTTATGCAGGCCGTCCGAGTTGGTGCTGGATATCTTGCCTAATCCCCAGTTGGGCGCCTTCGCTAAAGAGGATGGTGAGCGGGTGGTGGATGCAAGCGGCAAGCGTTTGGTGTAAAGGGTTCACACAATAAAAAAGGCTAACAGTGATGTTGGCCTTTTTGCTTTGCAACTAAAACGAGGTCTTAGTTTAATGCATCTTTCAAAGCTTTACCTGCGCGGAAAGCTGGTGCTTTACGTGCGGCGATTTTTAGTTCTTTACCAGTTTGTGGGTTACGGCCGATACGTGCAGCACGTTGGCTAACAGCGAATGTACCGAAGCCGATCAATGTCACAGTATCACCTGCTTTAAGTGCAGCTGTTACGCTACCAGTAAAAGCATCTACAACTTTAGCAGCAGCAGCTTTAGAGATGTCAGCTTCAGCAGCAATCTTAGCAATCAATTCTTGTTTGTTCATAGGATTAGTCATTCATAAAGGGTTACGGAGTTATTATCTTAACTGAATTTTTAACGATTTAACAAACATCCCTTACTTTTTTAACAATTTTTTTAAATTTTTTGTGTTATATGAAGGTTATATGACAAACTATTAGGGAAATTAACCTTGTTTGAGTCAAGAATATGCAGACCTTTGTAGAAGAATTAAGCATCGTCTCACACGTAATCCAGCTGGCCGTGGCACCAGCATTCCTTTTAACCGGCATCGCTGCGATCATCTCGGTGCTCGCGATGCGACTCGGTCGTGTGGTTGACCGTTACCGTGTTCTGGTTGAGCGGGATGTTCACTCCGAGAAGAACGTGCAGGAGATCCGCCTCCTCTCCAACCGTGCGGTGTGGGTGCACTGGGCAATCACCCTGTGCTCAATCTCCGCGCTCCTCGTTGCAACGGTGATTGTGGCACTCTTCATTGGCTATGAGCGAAGCCGAGACCCTTCACACGTGGTGTCGCCCTTGTTTATCATGGCGATGGTGAGCTTGATCCTCGGGCTGCTGTGTTTTCTGCGTGAGATCTCGCTCTCAACCCATACGATTGAGCTACCGGACGAGTTAAAAGAGTAAGCGCGCATGACACTGAACGAATTAAAATTTATTGTGGCGCTGGCCAAATCTCGCAACTTCAGAAAAGCGGCTGAGCTCTGCTTCGTCAGCCAGCCGGCACTGAGCC